>Ga0209092_10002830_pt1 | contig 15579 bp, 13 predicted proteins | sample FraStrMetagenome_FD_187446 | JGI IMG/M metagenome (GOLD analysis project Ga0209092, IMG submission 187446) | Marine eukaryotic phytoplankton communities from Arctic Ocean - Fram Strait ARC3M Metagenome (SPAdes) (version 2) | ecosystem: Environmental > Aquatic > Marine > Oceanic | place: Fram...
GCATCTAAACATTAGAGTATTAAATTATAAGTCCTTCGGGAGGATCCGGGCAAGATCTCAACCCGACGCCACTCGCCGAAAAGGCTAGAATAGCTCACCACAGTGAAACTAATCCACATGAATCCTCGTACACCTGACACACGACCCACACACCTCATAACTCATAACACACAAACACACAACACACAACACACATCTGATTTTGCCTTTCCTTTCCTTTCCTTTCACTCTCACTTATCACATATTATATCACTTATAATCTTAATTACGCACTGTCCATAAACATAAACCGGCCCATTTCCAGCCAAATGTCGTCATCCTTAACCAATAATAATTACAATAACAACAACAATAACAATAACAACAACAACAATAACAATAACAATAGTAGTGATATCAACCAAGATGCCTATGACACGACATCGACGACGCCATTAACAACAGCAGCGGAAGGAGACGATGATTATCACTATTATCCTCATAATAATAATTATAATTATTATAATAATGATGATCATCCTGCGTCGAATGATGTAAAGGACAATTCTTCGTATCAACCGCCGTTACACGAATCTGAACATAAATTCATACAAACGGAAACTCAGGCTGAGGCAGAAGCTCAGGCACACGTACATGACATTGATTTATCCAAATATTCCAAATATGGATCATCGTTCTTTTACAATCGATTTATTAAATACTTTTATGAAACCGAGGATCTTTCATCGTCGTCGTCTGATGCTACTTCTGCTGTCTCTTCTTCTCATATAAATAACGATGGTTCCGCAGCCTTGGAAACGAGTAAGAAAAAGAAGCAGGAACAGGAACAGTCGTTTCAATGGAAACAAAAACGGAAGAAATCTAGCATGTGGGTCAATCAAAATGTTGTTCTAATGCTTTTAATTTCTCTTGGTGTTGGGGCTGTACGCAGTATATGGGAAGGGACCATTACTTCAGCCTATCTCACTCAAGGAGAAGAATTGGATGATAGTGAAGACAGCGTAGATGGTGACACCAATGATTTAATAGCTTACATTATTAGCTCTGATGGCTTAGTGGGTGTCATTATAGCCTTTCCATTAGGATTTTATCTCGATAAGCACGAGGATCAACGCGCGTACGTTATTCGTTTGGTGGCGCGTATTATCTTTGCAGTTACCATTGGGTTAATTATTGCTACCTCTGTCATTCAATTGGAAGAGAGCAGCAATCAAAGAGGCACAAATGCTGCAGAAGATGATGAAACGAGTAGTACACTATGGTTATACATTATTGAAGAGCTCGTATGGACTTTGATGAGAGAATGCATGGAAGGCCCAGGATTAGTTTTATACATTACGTCCGTACCTGCTACGGAACGACGTGTCAAGGCTATTGTTGCTGTATATGCATCTATGCAGGCATTTGCTTGGGTTGGTCCTCTGGTGAGTATAGCGCTTTACGAGTTAGATGGAAATCATTGGACAAGGGAGCATATGCGTACGGTAATGTTGGTAGCGTTGTGTATGACGGCGGTATTGACTAGGTTTATGCTACACTTTGATGATCAGAAGGCGTTGTACCGAGATATCCGACCATCTACTTTGGTTCGTAGCAGTAGCCTGATACGACTGGAGGATTGTGATAATGAGTTATATCTAGACTACAATGACGAAGACAACCGAAGTGTGAAAAATTCCAGCGACAATGAGGGTTATGCGCTAATCATGTCATCTTCATCGAATGATGAGGATGAGGTTGTCGGTATGCAACTGACTTCTGACAAGAGTTTGAAACAAAGCAACAGTCCTAGCAATGGTGCTTCAAGTGTGAATGGAAGTGACCACATGATTAATGTCCCAGCGTATCCATGGTGGTTACTTTGGCATCCTATTAATAAGGATCGAATCGCTGGTATCATTATTGTGTGTACTGCGCTGTTTGGTTTTAGTACCGGTATGACATACGATTTTATGACGAGATTCATCGAAGGCCATACTGATCTTAGTAATGGTGGAGCACAGATATTTTTCTTGATCATTCCGTTTGTGTATATAGTGAGCTTTTTCGGAGCTCTCCGTATAACGAGGCAGCATGGACGTATGCCAGTAATTCTTTGTGTTAAGGTCATTGGGACAGCGTTGACATTCGGTATTGCCGTTTATCTCCATTTTGAAAGTAGTAGTATGTCAAAGAATGTATACATACCATTGGAGTTTATTAAGTTAATATTTTTGAGATGTACAATTCCCATCGAGACTTCAATTTTAGTTGATTTCTTGAGCGGGAGAAGACTTGGGTTGTATTTGGCTCTTTTTGGGGTTTTCGAATTCAGCTGGAATGGGGCAGCGCTTGTGGGAGAGAGTATAGAAGATGCAACGAGCTACGCCTTTCTGTACATGGTCGCAGGTATCATTTACACGCTAGGCGTGTTGATATATCTCCCTATTTATTACATTGTTCCCATGTAGTAAATGAATTGGTTTGATCGAAATTTCAATATATAAATTGATCGTCAGTATTAATGGTACATGATCGAGCATGATCAAGAATGCAACGCGAAAGTGTATGCCATGTATTTACAACGGAGGTTTTTATAAATATAGGGCATATATAAATGAGCGAGAACACATTTGCTCTAAATTACATAGAATAAAGTAAAATTAAAAGAAGTTCACCAGTTTAATCCATGGCCACTACCGGTAGGTGTTTCCACTTTAGTGTCTGCGCATATAACTTATAGAAAAGATGCTAGTTCACTATGGTACTTGTTATCTTATTTTGATAACATCTACTCTTGTATAGATTAGTCTATATAGTCATGACCATGAACGAATAGCACCACGCGAGCTTCCCAAGAAGGTATAATGCACACCTGCATCTGAACTTATGATAAAGTACAGCACTATTGCAGCGCATAAGGTGACTTGGCAATAGTATCAGAATGACTAAGACAAGGCATTTACCAGAAACGTCCATTGGATTCAAGGTTATATACGACCAGATCCAGCCCCTGTTTACAAAAGACACAAGGCTTCAAACTTATTTTATGGATAATGGTATCCATCTCGGTTATTTGGTACGAATGGCCAAAATTCTGAATTTGGCATCTGCCCAAGATGCTAAGGAAAGGGTGTTTCATCACAAAACAAATGTCTGTGCGATATGAGAATCATATCACTCAAATGTAACGAAAGGATCATTAATGAAATCTTGTAACTGGACGAAATCACTCTCGAGTGGCAGGACGACATCCATAAGATAACACCTCTCCTTCCTAACTACTTCGAAGTACTACGTTTCTTATGAATATATTTTGGGGTAAGAGAAACGCAAGCAAGTAGTCGCGCAGATTGTTTCGTTTCTTTCGGGATGTTTTGACCTAGACGTCGAAGTGGCTGAAGGCAAATATCTGAAACAATTCAATTCCTCCTGTTTAGCTCGCATTGCAAACTATGTAGAATTCCAAGTTCACAAGGAGGTCATCGGCAGTCGTTCTGCAGCTGCTTGCGACTTGATAGATATGATCATCTACCGGTAGATATTTTAAGATCCACCTGAATTCTGAGATTACTTCAAAAACCTTATCAATAATTTTTGAACGTTGGCATACCTGGTACAAGAGTGGAAGTTAACATAAGAAAAGTATACAGATTAAAAAAACAAGTAAGAAAAGTAGTATAGTTGCACATTCTATAACATCATATCAATCTTAAAATCAATCGTTCACACTTTGTTCGCAATACTATTTTCTCATTTACACACCCAACTCACCTCCTTTTTTCACGCCGACGTCGGTTATCCCAAAATCGCTTTAAGCTGTCAACGCGCTGGTGATCAACAGCACAAATTATCTTATCAGACCTGCTAAATACCAGATCCCTCATTCATTTATTTAAAAGGGAAACTACTTGCAACTAAAAGTAATGTGACTTATTCTATACAAATAAATTGCACGGAGCTCATTATACATTTCTTGAAATTACATTATTTGATTCCATTGCAGTTAGTGCTGTTTGTACAATGGGCGAATTAGCAAAAGCATTCTCATCTCGAATGGTTTCATGTGCCATCATATATTTTAAAATGCGATCAAGCGACTCGCTAGCACCAGCTGCGCCCTGTTGAGATGCAAGGCCAAAAAATATGGTTGCAAGAAGAGTCAGTTCCATATCGTTCTTTTCAACAGATTGATACATGAGTTCGTCGGCTAGCTGAACTTGCGCTAAATTATTTCCAAGCATTGCTGCTTCTAACCAATACTTCATAGCAAGAATTTTCTTTGAGCATTTAGCGATCATTGAATCACCCAACAATTTAAAAATTTCTTCTGACAAAGAGTCATGCTTTGATACCAAACTTATTACCTTTCCGGCCAAAGAAAATTCTTTCGCGCTCATGCCAGTTTTCTCTCCAATGTCCTCATCTCCTGAACATAGACTCCCTATTCGTGATAAAGCAAACGAGTTTCTAGACTCGGCACTCTTAAGATAAATTTCCCGCCAATGTATCATCGCATAATCATTGTTATCTTTTGAGTGTGAAAAGTCGCCGCTTTCAATGGCGCTCGCTAGAACAAAGTTCGAAACACCGTCACAATTCTTTTCGTCTCCGACTTCATTCTTATTCTCAGTACCGAGCAGCCATGGGCTCCTCATTTTTGTGACTCCACCATGTTTCTCGTCTGTACCTACTTCCACAAACCAAACAATAAGGCTTGTACGAATAATTGAATCTTCTTCGTTATCATCCGATTGCACATCCACACCATGAAGCACATCCCATGTGTGTACAGCAGCATCTCCTCTTCTTAGAGGAAAGTAACGACGCATAGCTGCATGATTACAGGTTGCGGAAGCAGTCGTGAACAATCCATTATCTCCACTTGCTGCAACGTCATCCAAAGCAATTACAATGGTTACTTTCGAATAAACATCGTAATGAGCTGAGATACCAGTGCGACCTGCGTTGGCGTCATATCGTCTAAGAAACACATCACCCACTCGAATATCTGCATCTTTCGTCATTTCTTGCACCTTCGGCAAAAGATCTTCATAAATAATAGGATGAATGAATTCGAGAAGACTGCGAATGCAACGCTCAAATGTATCGTCAGCTTCAGCGTTTTCTTCTGCGCCCTCTTTTTCAAGTATAGAAATTCCATCACTGATCAAATTTATATGAAGCGATGGAAGACCGTCTACACTATCAGGATTTGTACCGAGACAATCCATACGCTGTAATTCATCAATCATCGAAACGATATCCTGCGTAATATTTTCATCTGGAACTACATTCGGTAAAACTGCTGCCAGACTGTTTCTATTAGGCAAGCCCTCGGCACTGGCAAGTAAGTGAAAGGGACGTCGGACGGTACTTAAACGGCCTAATTCGATCAAAGCTTGAAGACCATCCTCGGTCCCTCGTCGATGCACTGCTTTGTACGTTAATTCCTCAATCAGCTGTTGCAACTTTTGTACATCTTCATAAGTTTCACCTTCTGTGCAAATTTGCAGTGAATTCGAATTTGAATCCGACCTTTGTTCCTGAGAGAATTGTCTTGTAGTAATTCTTCTTATCGTTTTGCTACTGCTACGAGAAGCATCGTGAAGAGAGCAAAATGATGACGACGATGATAAAGAAGGAAACGATGACGATGACGATGACGATGACGAGGACAGAATGAAACAGAGACAAGAAATTGGCAGGCAACAGCATGCGAATAAGAAACGCGAGCTACGATTACAGGATAAGGAACGCATCGTAGCAATGAAGCATTCGTTCGTGTGTTAAATAGTTTGGATGGAAGTAAAAGATATATTGGAGTGAATGAATTCAAAAGAAAAAAAGAAATGCTCTCGATTTGAGAGCAGGAAGCAGGATGAAAATGTGACGGTGACGACGATGAAGAAAATCAAAAACAAAAACGCGAGTGAAACTTGTAACATTTAACATTTGTCATCGTCATCATGTGTTTCGTTGAGCATGTTGTACATTTCGTTAGTTCGTCCACGTCCTGAGAAAAATAATATGGGGAAGAATCAGAATAGACGTACGTGTATACGAATCGTTGAGATGAATGCAAAAAAGGCATATATGAGTACAGTGTACAGTGTAAGCTGTGCAATGAATCCCCCACATTGATTCTCTCTTCCTCTTTGTTGTTTCAAGAATCATATCGAGAAATCTTGGTATGATAAATATATGGAGGATCGAATCTATCGAGAGTATTTATTTGTGTTTGTGGAATGCGAATCTAAAACTCTTGGAAACAAAAGAAAAGTGGGGATGAAAGCTGTTATTTCATATTTTTAAACATATATATATCACCACTAGTTTCCACCTTGCAGCGTTTTCTCGATATCAAATGTAAGAACAATTACCTGAATGTCACATGACTGTTCTAATCTTCATCATCATCCGCTGCTACTGCCGTTAAAGCCTTTAATGTAATCTCAGCAGGATCCAAATCCACATCAAGGGTCACACTCAAATTATCCTCCTCTTCTTCTTCTTCTTCTTCTTCCACCACAACCTTCTTCTTATTCACACGAGGCTTTTTCACAGAAGTGTCCTTAACTTTCCACTGCATGACTTCATCATAGGTCATATCCTCTGCATCTCCATCTTCGTATATAACGTGATAATACGACCCATTAATCGCAGTGACTTCCCCTAAGAAATATCCGTGTATATCAAAGGATTTGTAAACTTTCGTGCCGAGCTTCAGTTTCTTCTTTGCCGGGCCGCCACCGCTGCTGCTGCTGCCCGCTTTTCTGCCACGACGACGTTTGCTGCTCGGACTCTGAAGTTTGGCCAATTCCGCATCCAACTCGACCGAACCGAAATCTGTCAAGGCCTCGAGAAGCACCTGATCGACCGTTTCCTTGCCAAGTTTTTGGATGTAACTGGAATAATCCAAATTAAAGTGTTCGCTTAATAAATCGGACGGTGGAATCTTCTTCTTACGAACGCGTAACACACGTCCACTGCTACTAGCAGTAATAGTAGCAGTGGCATCCTGCTGCTGCTGCTGCTCCTCCTCCTGTGAGGTGGGTTCCTCTTCTTGTTCGTTTGTTTTGTTGTCACTCATGCTGATTGGCTGCTGTACGGATTGTGGTTGTGGTTGAGGTTGTGATGCGTCTTCGTGTGGATCCCTGAGTTTGGTATCGGTGGTGTTTCCCATGTGAGAATGTGAGTGTATTAATGAATATATACGTAAGTCCGTAAGTTTGTATTCGAGAGAAGAGAAGGCAAGATAGATAGATAAAAAAGATAAGATATCTTTCCGATCCTGCACACAGCACACTGTATATTCTGCGTACAATGTAAATAGCTGTGTAAATGCATTGGATATTTTGGATTCGATTCGAGATTGGCGAGTGAGCATGCCTTAAGTGAAGTCGTTGGGGTTCATATACTTATTGCGTACCTTCCGTTTGGATTCCTTGACAATATATTCGAACTCCCGTCACACATTATAATAAAAAGATCCACTCATGACAGCTGTCACAGAGTCATACATTCGGCCGAGGTCTGCGATGAAATTTATTGACACATTTGACATTTGTGATGAGTCTATTATTTCTTAGCATTTTTCATATATATTTTTTGTACGTACGAAAAGTACGTGAGCGTATCTTTGTGGCAAAATCTGTACCGGCACCGGCATAGCATCTATCTTAATATAATATCCTTTGACTCTTAGGAATAAGTAATTCACGCATTCGAACACCGATGTGCAATGCAAAGCTCTTCTTATAAAAAGTAATGGAGGGGGAATATTCACCATTATTTTATAATCCTGTCTCTAGAGTTTACAGCAATTTCACTTTCACTGAAATGCGACACCTAGTTCTATATAAATACTTCTCAGTAGGAACACTGACACTGCTGTTCTTTTCTTGGATGCTTGCTTCGTTTACGAGTTGTGCATTTGTACCGTTCGCATTGATTCGTCGTCATTCTCGTCTTCAAAAGATAAATCATAATAGTAATAGTAATATTAATTTACAAATGGTTATGAGAGCGTGGACTTGTCATGGCAAAACGCAGGTAATTTTCTATTTCGTTTTATTGCCTTCACGTTTTTGTTTTTTAACCAGATTTTCTTTGTATATGGTATACATTCATTTGTATATCTATACACAGAAGCAGCTTGTTGATAATTTGGCTTCTGCGGGGATTATTAAGAACCCTACTATTAAGAAGGTCATGACTTCTGTTGACAGAGCTAATTATGTTTCTGCTGGATATGTGGCAAATGCTTACGGTTAGTGATAAATGGTCGTTATCTATCTTACATATATACATGCGGTTCATTATTAATGCTTTACGTTGTTATCAAAGATGACAGACCATTACCAATTGGTTGCGGTCAAACTATAAGTGCGCCTCATATGCATGCTCATGTTCTCGAAGAACTTTTGCCTCCGTTAGAAGAGAGATTTCGACGCAATGATCCAATAAAGATATTAGATGGTAATATTACAATGCATACATAGATATTACGTAGTTTTAGATGCGTTTTCCCTTCGTTCGTTATTTTAACATCACGTTTAGTTGGAATAGGTTCTGGTTATTTAACAAGTTGTTTTGGGCGCTTTCTTGAGGTATTGCATATTAAAGACGGCACAAGAAAAATCATTGACTCAAAAGTTTGGGGTATTGAATACGTAACACAGTTGCTCGACATTTCAAAAGAAAATACGAATAAGTTTGATAAGGACTTGCTTGAAAATGGCTTAGTTGACCTGCAGCATGGTGATGGATGGAGAGGTTTACCAGACGCCTCGCCTTTTCATGCTATACACGTAGGGGCCGCCGCAGTCACATTTCCAAAAAATCTTATGAAACAATTAGCTGTCGGTGGAGTTATGATTATTCCAGTTGGAGCGCAGGAAAGCGTCCAAGTATTATACAAAGTCAAGAGAATCTCATCATCGACCTCTAGCTCATTTTGTGAAGAAGATTTCAAAATAGAAAAGCTTCTTAATGTGAGATATGTTCCGTTGGTAAGAAGAGATATGAAACCATAAGTAACAAAAATTGATCAGGCGCATTTGTAAGTCAAGACTCCAATTTTACCATAAAACACATAGAGAAGGTACTCATTTTGACACGTTATTTCGAATCCGAAGCCTTCTCCAATAACGACTTGCCACGTTTTTCCAAACTTTTTGTCCATTGTTGTTTTTATCATTTGAGCAGCCGCCTAAAGGTTTTCGACGAATAATTAAGTTTGTTAGAGATGTATGAATTCAGTACTATTATCATTATGCAAAGATTTTGAGCGTACCTCATAATTTTTAGTAGCAAGATACTTATCCATAACCATTGTTATTATCTCTACAGCTTCGTTACCCATTTCGGCAGACATGTCTGTGTTCTACATGATCGAATTAATTTTTCTCATAAGAAATAATTTTCAGGAATTCACTTACCCGTACGAGTGGTTTTCTCATTAATTTCTCTAATTCGGCATTGTTTGGCATTGTTGTTGATTCCATGATTTCCTTTGCAATGGTTCTAATTTCAATTTCAATGTGGAAATAGGTTGAATCTTGTTTATATTTTTGAAAAACAAAAAAAGGTACTGTTGGAAATAATAAATAACCCACGACTTTTTCATAAAAATTTAACTACCACACTTAAAGAAGAACTGTCGGCTGGCATTCCTTATGAAATAAAGGCACTACTCGAATGCACAATTGCAACCCTTCTCCCAAAATAATTGATCGAAAAAGGTGAAATGAAAGTTTGTGACAATTCATCAAACCTATAAAGTTAAAAATTCAGAGAAATAAGTCTACCAAGTCAATTATGTGATGTGTTAATAGCTCATGTTATCGCTATCTGTTTCTTCTCAAGTTTAGAGGAAAATGTAGGCCGTAAGGTTATATAATCAAACATTGTAAAAAATTCGCGACGGAGAACCAGCGTTTCAAAGAAATCTTAGAGTAACTTAAGTGATCGAGAAAGACGTTTTGATTATTAAACTAGTACCCAAGAATAATATATACATGTCTCTTCACACCCCGTTGCCGTCGAATTATTAAATATACAGAAAAATGATAGAGTTTGTGGCAATCAAATGGAGAGGATTTCCCAGTTTTCTGTTATTTTTGAAATCAGTAACATCGTCACGAGACCTTCTTTCATAATTGAAAACGAAGCTTCACCGTCCTCCGTTATACCTAAAAGAGATAAATTAGAGTAGAAAAAGCTATCGGCGAACCCGTATTTTCTTCTTTTTTCACTACCTCATGATAACAATAATTTCTGTGACATAGTCATGCATCTGCAGTCGATAAATAAGCTACTGCTTCTAACATATTTGCGCCTATCAAAAAAACGCATAAGTGGTCGACCATGCAAAATAAAGCAAAACTGGCAACTTTTACGCAATAACTCAGACAGCCAAGGGGTGTATCCACACATCATGAGAAATATTCCATGAACATCGGAGACTCTAGTTTGAATACCAAATATTTTCATCACTGATATTGCTCTTCTCAAACGCAATTGTTCACAAATAACACTTACCATTTGGGTGTAACAACAAAACGGCTCATGCGTGTAAAAACGATCTACGAAATCAATACAGGATAAGAGTTAAGCATCGCACAATACTAAATGTAAGACGATTTGAAACTCATGGTAGTAATTTCAGACACAGCCAAGGATACAATCAACACAAATTGAGTTCAGAGACTCTAGTTTGAAAATTCCAATATTTCGTCACTAACAACCATGGCTTCCATTTTCGAGAAGAGTTCAAGAAACCGTACACTCACCCAACCCTTTCCATTCCTTGAATAAATAAACTACGATTTGCCAACAAGAAGTTGTGTGAATGCATAAAAGTGAGATACAAAGATGACTTTATATGGATTTAAATAAAAGATTAAAAGTTATAGACTCAGAGATTGTTCACACTAAATGAACTCTCACGGGTGTAAGCTAGGTATTTTACCAAAACACAATCGAGCATTAATTGATTTTAATCCTTGTCGAGACATTCATGAAAGTTGCCCATCCATGTCAGGTGCAGGAATTCATTACATACCTTTTATCTATTTACTGTCACATCATTGTAAAGGCATTGGTATTATTGACATTGACAACAATCTGTAAGAAAATTGTAATTTTGTAATTTTTTGGAACTGACATGTGAACATTAAACATATCCAACATGGTGTCAGAAAAATTGAATGGTTGTAAGTACCGGTACATGTATTTTATTATATATATACACATGTAACGAATAGAGGGGAGCTCGTATCAAGGGAGTCTGTAGGAAGTAGAAACGCACTCGAAAGGCTAAAATTGGTGACCCCTCACTTTTATGAACACACAGCGATAACATTTTACTCCAGGAATTCGAAATTGACACGATGAGTTCGAGTTCTACCGCAGCATAATTATTGTAACTGATGAAGAGGATGAGTTGTAACTACAAAGTAATTTATACCTGGTACAAGAGTAGAAGTTAATAAAATAAAAGCATACAGTTAAAAAAAAAAAATTATAACTACTTCCTCCATTTTAAAATTAGCTTGTTTTAAAATACTTGCACCATAAAATGAGTGAGAGATCATATTTTAGTTGTTAGGTTGGTTTGTACGTAAAAGTACTTTTCACACATTTCCGAACAAGAGTGTTTTTGTTTGCGACATCACACATAAAGAGCAGTCACACACACAAGAGCATCACATCACGTAACCATCAACACTCCATTCATACCATTGACATCACTAATTTTCAACACACTAACCTCTTAATGCTTTTAATTAAGATCAACGTTTAATTGCGGGACAATTTGAGGGCTAGATAGTTCCAAATTTCACCTTTGAAAAATTAGAATGAAAATGAATCATCGTAAAAAAGCTTCATCTTTGAAAGAACTTTGATGAGCATCTACTCACCGCAAAGACTCCAACACTTTTCCACTAACTTCTTGATGTTTTTAATTAAGATCAAAGTTTAATTGCGGGACAATTTGAGGGCTAGATTGTTCCAAATTTTACCTTTGAAAAATTAGAATGAAAATGAATCATCGTAAAAAAGCTTCATCTTTGAAAGAACTTTGACGAACATCTACTCACCGCAAAGACTCCAACACTTTTCCACTAATTTCTTAATGTTTTTAATTGAGATGCATATAAAATCATTGATTGATTTGAGTAGTTTATTGCCTCCACCCGGAGTTTTCAAAATTTCACTAAAAAAATTGATGCAGAAAAATGGCCATAACTTTTGATGTGCTTGGAATCAGAATTTGAAAATAGTTGGAATCGGTTTGTCTGTTCATTCTGCATGTGTATAAGTAGTTTGATTTAATATGACATTTTTTGAAAAAAATGCGTTTCAGGGGAGAAAGAACCCAAACTATTTTGAGTATCCTGGATGGAATGAATTCATCAAGATGAAACCTAAACAGGCTGGAAGAGCGGTCCAATACTGCATAGCACTAAGGGAAAAGCACATCCGGCTCAACGGTCACCGCCACGCTGAGAAAATCACGTGGTACCACACCAACCAGTTTTGGCGTTCCTCACTAACATCGGTGAGGGTCAGTTCGCATGTCAAAGATGTGTAAGGAATGGCATTACTATTGCGAGTACGGATTGGCGCAGTCTGGTGCAAGTATTTTAAAACGAAGGAAGTAATTACATGATGATGTATTTGTTGGTCTTCATTTCATATACAATTGCATATTTGTCCATTAAGTAATAATCCAAGTAAAAAAGTACCGGTGCTACACTTTCTCAGCTATTTCAATTCGACTTCGTATATTTCTCTAAACAAAGCTATAGAATATAATCACTAAAAATCAAAAGTAATGAGATGATGGGCAACAATCTAAGAGACAACAAGAAGTCCAGATTAGTATTTTGATTTCATCAATGGTGATATGGTGATAAGCTTGTCATATCGTCGCAGATATGACTGTGAAAGAACAAGAAAATTTTTCATTGATCATAATCCTGGAAATTGGATGTTTGCGATGAGAAATGTGAACGTTACTGTGGATTTTTATGTGATGCTTAAATATCGTAACAACATTTTGGAGGAGCGGCGGGCGAAGATGCGTTCTCTTTGCACAAAGTTGCTTGATCAGATATGTCGCCCAGGGGCTGTAACTTATTATCGTGCTAGTTTTGGAGATGAATGGATCATTTGAAACTTACCAAAAAGAAATGCCATGAACCTAATCGTTAGTTCTTCATTGTTTAATTTCGGTGCAGTCTTGGTAGTGTACGTCAATATGCGGAGATAAGGGCTCAATGGGTTTCTTGGCCGAAGATTTAATAAACTTTGTCATTATTCAAACATGTTATTTCTTCTCCTATGATAACATGTATGCAATTCGTGAACCTTGATATGATAAGTCGGCACACACAATGAATGGTACGATCGACCGACGATGTTTCGTAGATCTATTAAGATAGATCAATATTTTGTCATACTTATCTGATTCATCAGTTTCACGTCTCTCCCTATCTTTAAGGGTTCCTGAACCACTACCACCGCGAAACCCTTCTTCCAAAGACAAGTCCCTATAGGCACCACCTTAAACATGTTGGTATAAAACAGAGTCATCAATATCGTCCTGACAATTCAAATGTTGATAATTTTCTTCGACTGCACATAATGCACATTCATAGAGGAAACATGTTGCTGAAGAACAAGGATAATAACCTTCGCTTATGCGTGTACTGTACTTCACAAGTGTCATTGCATAATAAAACTATGCAAACTTAAGTTTAAGTTTGTAGAAAAGTTCATGAGGTGAAATCAATCAAGGACATTGCCAAATATTTAACGTTTAACTAACCACGTTCATTAAAACTACATAAAGAAGTATAAAAAAATTAACATGTAAGAAGGTACAATTCACATAAACTCTGTCCAATCACCCCTTGTGTTGACTAAGACCCAAGATAGAGAGTACTTTGGAGTGGCTCAAACATGTCATGGCTCTGCAGTGCCTTGTAATGAGTACTGTTATTCGAATGAAACTGGCAATTTAAAACAGCGACGACATGAAATCTATAACGCTTTATCCCTATAAACACAATAACAACAACAACAACAACAACAACAACAACAACAACAACACACACACATACAATACGAATGGTGATCACAATCATAAACACAACAACACATAGAAATCACGTTGCAAACAACGAAATCATTATATTATTGTTCAGACGATGGAACATTAGCTACATTCCCCTTCTTCTCAAATTGCCTCATTACGGATTCTTCTTGCTCGATCCGGTTAATTTCCTTCACTTCCAAAATCTTTTTCGTTATAACAAACTGTTTTCCTCCTGCATACTTGTACTGACACCTCGCGCGAAGCACACGAAAACTTTGATCCCCGATTTCCAGCACATCCCCACAGTTGGTACTCTTATCAAGCTGAAATTTACCCAGTACCTTGGCAAACATCCCTTCCTCGTCTTCCTTGTATATATCCGCAGCAATTCCTAGATTCTTTGCCAGATCCGTTTTCCGAGATTTAGCTGTACCCGAATTACTTTTGCCTCCACTTTTCGTTTTCTTTCCATGCTTCATGTTCTTACGTTTATTATTATTATTATTACTATTACTGGTATCATCATCACCACCATCCGCCTCCTCTTGTTCTTGTTGCTGCTGCAATAGTTTCTGTCGTAACTTTGCCTGATTACCAGTCGTGTACGGATCCGGTGACGTACTTCGCACTTCAAACGGCAGCTTATCATGATTGTCCAACGTCCGATATTCCATCGATCCTCTGCCACTCTTCTTATTCTTCTTCCTTCGTTTCACCACCGCTTCAGCATCTGCCTCGTGATTATAATCGTTGTTATGATTATTATTAAGATCATCATCCGTGGCAGCATTCCTTGCCTCCTCTAACAATTCACGTAAGAAATCGGTCCTTGTGAGAGCATCTAATCCGTATGCCGTCTCATTAAACGGTTTTCCACGAATAATGTCATCATCATCATTATCATCGTCATCATCGTCATCATTACTATTCATAATATTTTTATATGAAAGAAAGAGTTTTTTGTTGCTGTATCGATGTGAATGCCATCGCTGTTGAGGCATGTAATTGCAATAATCATGGCAGCCGTTAACAGAAAACGATGATATCTTCACACTGGAAATGGGAAACGATGTGACTGCACTCAAACTCAAACTCAAACTCAAACTCAGGATCGTCGTTGTTGTTCGTAGCAGTGACCATGATATGTTCCTATCATAATAATTATGAATAAGAAAATAATGATTAGGGATGTTATTCGATGGATGAGGAGGATATGGAGGCATGTTCCTACGTGCATGAATATAATGATTAGTATATCAAACAACGAACGAGAGGGAAAAGAAGAAAATCATAGTTCAAAACGAAAAAAGAGTTGGGGTTGGGGGTTGGGGCAGAATGCTGTATTATGTATTATGTATTGCTGTGTGTGTGGAAACGGATGCGTGGTTCGTTCTGTGTGTAGAGATCTACGTGTAATACAATCGTGCATCGTCATCCCCCGAGGTGTGAGCGTTAAATTGGTACTAAAGTAGCTCCTGCTATAAGAATGC
>Ga0209092_10002833_pt1 | contig 15565 bp, 7 predicted proteins | sample FraStrMetagenome_FD_187446 | JGI IMG/M metagenome (GOLD analysis project Ga0209092, IMG submission 187446) | Marine eukaryotic phytoplankton communities from Arctic Ocean - Fram Strait ARC3M Metagenome (SPAdes) (version 2) | ecosystem: Environmental > Aquatic > Marine > Oceanic | place: Fram...
TAAAGAACAATATTAAAACAAGAAAATGGATAAAAATAATAAAAATAGCATGCGTATAACAACCACTTTGTTGAAAACGTTCGGTGTACTTTTCTTTCTTATAGCCTTTAGTTGTAATCCAGATGAAACACAAACCGTTGCAGAATTTAAAAACCTTGTGTTATCTGATGAATTTGATACTGATGATTTTATAGATAGTGCTATTTGGACTTTCGATATTGGAAATGGTACCAATGGATGGGGTAATAATGAAGAACAGTTTTATACAAAGCGTATAGAAAATGTTTCTGTACAAAACGGTACACTAATTATTAAGGCAATTAAAGAAGATTATAGTGGTTCTGATTATACCTCTAGTAAAATTTTAACCAAAGGTTTAAAAGAACAAGCTTATGGTCGTTTTGAAGCGCGTATACAATTGCCAACAGGTCAAGGAATGTGGCCTGCTTTCTGGTTATTAGGCGCTAATTGTGGTGATGGAACAGCAGATACAGAAGTGTGGCCAAATTGCGGTGAAATAGATATTATGGAATACCGAGGACAAGATCCAACAGTGGTTCATGGCAGTGTTCATGGTCCTGGTTATGCTGCGGGTAATGCGATTACTAAAACGTATGCATTAGAAAACGATCGTTTTGATACAGGTTTCCATGTTTTTGGAATAGAGTGGACTCCAGGATATATTAATTATTATGTGGATGATGTTTTATACAATCAAATTACACGCCAACAAGTAGAAGAAAAAGGGACTTGGGTATTTGACCAACCTTTCTACATTATTATCAACTTAGCAGTAGGTGGAAACTTTATAGGCGCACCAAATGAAGAGACTGTTTTTCCACAAACAATGTTAATCGATTACGTAAGAGTATATAGCAAATAATAAATATTTATAAATAAACATAAAATTATGAAATTAGTATTAAAAAACAGTAAGCTTATTGTATTCTTTTTGATGGCAATAATATACGCAGGTTGTTCAGAGGATGTTGTTGAATTGCCTAAAATTACTGCAGGTTTTACGTATACTTTAAATGAAAATACAGGTACTGTAGAATTTATTAATATTTCTGAGAATGCAACTACCTATTTTTGGGATTTTGGAGATGAAGTACCGTTAGTATCGGCATTAATTTCATCAGATATTAATCCTATTAAAAGCTATACAAACGGTACGTATACCGTTATATTAAAAGCAATGAACGAAGCAGGAGCAGTCTCTTATTTTGAAGATATTATTGTTATAAATATGCCGTTACCTTTAGGTTTACCAATGACTTTTGATAACGAGAATGTAACTTATAGCGCAACAACTTTCGAAGGTGTAGCCTATGAGGTATTAGAGAACCCTGCGCCAGGAGGATCTAACGATGTAGCGTCTATGGTAGCTTCTATTACCAACAGTGGAGTAGCTTACGAAGGCCTGTTTTTTGAATTAGGAACCGCAATTGATTTAGCAACAAACAATACGATTAAAATGAATTTATGGTCGGATGCGGCAGTAAGTATTTTAATAAAGTTAGAAGAGGGCGCTGCTTTTGCAGAAGTATCGGCAAACCATACAGGATCTGGATGGGAAGAGTTACAGTTTACGTTTACCAATATTGCAAGCTATTCTAAACTAGTTGTTTTTGTAGACGGTGCTGGTACCACAGCAGGAACTTTTTACATGGACGATATTGTGCAAGTATCTCTAGGAGATGCTCCAGTGATTACTTTAATTGGAGATGCAACAATTTCTTTAACAAAAGGTACTGCATATGCAGAACAAGGGGCAACTGCTTCAGATACTGAAGATGGTGATGTTACAAGTGCTATTGTAATTGGTGGTGATACCGTAGATGTTGATGTTTTAGCAACGTACGAAGTTACGTACACTGTTGAAGATTCAGACGGAAACACAACAGTAGCTAATAGAACTATAGAGGTTTCATTAGGTGATGCACCTGTAATTACATTAATTGGAGACGCAAGTATTAGGTTAACACAAGGAGATACGTATACAGAACAAGGAGCAACTGCTTCAGATACTGAAGATGGTGATATTTCTAGTGCCATTGTAATTGCTGGTGATACTGTAGATACAAATACTCCAGGAACTTATGCAGTAACTTACACGGTTATAGATGCAGATGGTAATACAACGGTTGCATCTAGAAATGTAGAAGTAAATGCGCCAGGTACATGTGATGCAGACGAAGCACAGTCAGTTAGTGCTGCAGATTTTAACATTACCATGGCTTCTTCAGTTAACATAATAATAGATGGAACGACTTTTGAAATTATCGACAACCCAGATTTTGACAACACAATAAATACTTCTTGTAAAGTTGGAAAAGTTACAAAACAAGGAGTTGCTGCTTGGGATAATATTCAGTTAGACTTGGATGCTAAGTTAGATTTTAATTCTAATTCAGGATTAAAAATTAAGGTGTGGTCTTCAAGAGCAAACACAACTGTTTTAGTGAAATTAGAAGAGATTGGAAATCAAGGAAATAGTTTAGAGTTAGGTTCAATAACTACTTCGGTTACTAGTGGTTGGGAAGAGTTAACGTATCCTGTTGGTAGTGGAGAAAGTGATAAATTTAATAAAGTGGTTGTTTTCTTTGATTTAGGAGCAAACAATACAGATACCTATTATTTTGATGATTTGAAGCTGTATGGAGATGGTTCTGGAACTGGTGGTGGAGGTAATGTTGATGGAGATATTTCAAGTAATGGTGGTTTTGAATCTGGAGATCTTGAAGGTTGGACTTTATATGATAATGGTGGAAGCGCTACTATGGACAATACGGAAGCACAAACAGGAGATTGGTGTGTTAAATTATTTGCAAGTGCTCCAAGTGGATTAAATCCAACGTTGAAGCAGGAAAGAAAAGCTGCTGGCTCAATAGTTGTAGGAGATAAAGTACAAGTTACATTTAGCTATAAAGGATCATTAACAGGAGAATCTGGTACTGTATCAATACAATCATTTGTAGAAGCTACTAACGGTGCAAGCCAAATTGAAACTTTTGATGTGACTCCAACAAATACATGGCAAACTTTTACAACTACTTATACGGTAACAGGGGCTTTGCAAGGTGGTGATGTTAGTGGTGGAATAACCATGGAATTTGTTGCTATTTGTGGAGGCGTTGCAGGTTGTAGTTCAACATTGTATTTAGATGATATTTCGTTAATAATAAATCCATAATAAAAAACATGATACAAACTACAATATTTCGGTATTGTAGTTTGTGTTTATTTATTTAGTACATATTTTTAAGTATCAATAAAGATAAAATAATCAACCTCTTTAAAACAAATATAGAGGTTCATAGAAGAAGAATTTTAATGACAAAAAAGACTATTTTTTTAGGAAAAAATAAAGCAGATTTTCAATCTCAAGAGGTAAAAGGTGAAATGATTCACTTTGAAAATGAAACCTATTATAAGATTGCTAATAGTAATGAAATGAGACCGTTCTTTATGAGTATTGTTTCAGACTCAAATCATTGGATGTTTATTTCAAGTAATGGAGGTCTTACTGCAGGTAGAAAAAACAGTGAGTATTCATTGTTTCCTTATTATACAGACGATAAAATTACAGAAGCTGCTGATGTTACAGGAAGTAAATCTATTTTTCAGGTTTCAAAAAACGGAAATATTTATTTATGGGAACCTTTTTCACAAAGACAAATTGGCTTATATGAAACAAAACAAAATTTATATAAAAACAGTTTTGGAAATAAAGTTATTTTCGAAGAAATTAATGAGGATTTAGGAATTACTTTTAGATATCAGTGGAGTTCCACAGATACCTATGGTTTTGTAAAAAAATCGACTTTAATAAATAATTCATCAGAAAAAGTACAAGTTACATTTTTAGATGGATTACAAAATATTATCCCTTCAGACGTTGAGACAGATTTACAAAACTCTAGAAGTAATTTAGTAGATGCTTACAAGAAAAGTGAATTACAACTTGCATCTGGTTTAGGAGTTTATGCTTTAAGTGCAATAATTGTAGACAAAGCAGAGCCTAGTGAAGCTTTAAAAGCAAATATTGTTTGGTCTTTAGGTATCCAAAATCCAACATATTTATTGTCATCATTACAATTAGATAACTTTAGAAGAGGAAAAGAAATACATCAAGAAGTAGATGTAAAAGCAGAAAAAGGGGCTTATTTTATTAGTGCTAATCTAACCTTAGATGCAAATGAAACGAAGGAATGGCGTTTTGTTGCTAATGTAAATCAAACAATAGGAGCTATTGAAATACTTTCTAAAGCAATATTAAATGATAAAAATTTATTAAATAGTATTGAGGAAGATATTGAATTAGGTACTAAAAAACTAATAGCTTTAACTGGCGCTGCTGATGGTTTGCAGGTAACAGAAGATCCTTTAATTAGTACAAGACATTTTGCAAATACACTTTTTAATTTAATGAGAGGTGGTACTTTTGATGATGATTATACTATTGAAAAGCAGGATTTTATAAAATACATAGGAAAGGCAAACAAAAAAGTAATTAAGAAGAAAGAAACGTTGTTAAATGATTTGCCAGAATTATTTAAACTGAACACCATTCTTGAGATTGCAGAGAAAGATGAAGATCAAAACTTTAAAAGACTTTGTTTTGAGTATTTACCATTAAAGTTTAGTAGAAGACACGGAGACCCAAGTAGGCCTTGGAATAAGTTTTCTATCAACACAAAAAATGAAATAGACGGTTCTAAAATTTTAGATTATGAAGGAAACTGGCGTGATATTTTCCAAAATTGGGAAACGCTGGCACATTCATATCCTGCATTTATAGAAAGTATGATTCATAAGTTTTTGAATGCAACTACTTTTGATGGTTACAATCCTTATAGAGTTACAAAAGATGGTTTTGATTGGGAAATTATAGAAGAAAATGATCCTTGGTCTTATATTGGGTATTGGGGAGATCATCAAATAATTTATTTATTAAAATTCTTAGAATTTATAGAAAATCATTATCCAAATCAATTAGAAAAAAGATTTTCTGAAGACATTTTTGTATATGCAAATGTGCCTTATAAGATAAAAGATTACCAAAGTATTTTAGCAAACCCTAAAGACACTATTGAGTTTGATCATGATTTAGATGCTAAAATTCATCAAAAGAAAGAAGAATTAGGTGCAGATGGTGCATTATTAAGAGATGAAAATTTCTTTATTTATAAAGTAAACTTAATAGAAAAATTATTAGCTACTGTTTTAGCGAAAGTTTCTAACTTTATTCCTGAGGGCGGAATTTGGATGAATACGCAACGTCCGGAATGGAACGATGCAAACAACGCTTTAGTGGGTAACGGTGTTTCTATGGTAACGCTAAATTATTTAAATCGTTTTATAAACTTCTTTGAAAATTTAGTTAAAAAATCTGCAACTGAAGAAGTTGAAATTTCATCAGAATTAGCAACATTTTTTAATACTGTAGTAGCAACTTTTAATCAAAATAAAAATATTCTTTCGGGGCCTGTTTCAGACATTGATAGAAAAACAGTTCTAGATGGTTTAGGGGAAGCAGCAAGTGTGTATAGATCTACTATTTATGAAAATGGTTTCTCTAGCGAAAGAAGTACTATTACAAAAACAGCCCTGTTAGCCTTCTTTTCAATTACAAAAGAATATTTAGAGCATACAATTAAAGCAAACAAACGTTCAGATAATTTATACCATGCGTATAATTTAATGACCATAGAAAATGATGCGGAAGTATCTGTTTCTTATTTACCTGAAATGTTAGAAGGACAAGTTGCTGTTTTAAGTGCAGGTTATTTATCTTCTAAAGAAGCTTTAGATGTTTTAGACGGAATGAAAGCAAGTGCTTTATTTAGAGAAGATCAATACAGTTATATTTTATATCCAAATAAAGAATTGGCACGTTTTGATGAGAAAAATGTTATTTCTAAAACGGCAGTAGCACACTCTAAATTATTAACAAAGTTAATAAGTGACGATAATACTCCAATTATCAATCAAGATGTTGCAGGGAAGTACCACTTTAATGCCAATTTTAATAATGCAAATAGCTTAAAAGAAGCTTTTGAAGATTTACCTCAAGTATATTCAGACTTGTTAGAAGATGAATCAAAATTAGTATTAAATATTTTTGAAGAGGTTTTTAATCATAAGGCATTTACAGGTAGATCTGGAACTTTCTTTGGTTATGAAGGTTTAGGCTCTATATACTGGCACATGGTTTCAAAGTTATTATTAGCAGTGCAAGAAAACTGTTTAATAGCGGTTCAAAATAATGAAAGTGATGTTATAATAGGAAAACTTTTTGATCATTATTATGAGATTCAGGCGGGTGTTGGAGTACATAAGTCTCCAGAATTATATGGTGCGTTTCCAACAGATCCATATTCACATACACCAGGAGGAAAAGGTGCACAGCAGCCAGGAATGACAGGTCAAGTGAAAGAAGATGTGTTAAGCAGAATAGGAGAGCTTGGTGTTTTTGTAAGAGCAGGTAAAATTATTTTTAATCCAAGATTATTAAGAGCATCTGAGTTTTTGAAGACTCCGAAAACTTTTGAATATACAGCAGTTAGTAAGGAAGATAATACAATTGAGTTAAGTGAAGGTTCTCTGGGTTTTACGTATTGCCAAGTGCCAGTTGTATATAAGAATACACCTGCACAAGGTGTTAAAATATTTTATGCTGATGGAAGTGTAAAAGAACTAAAAGACCTAATTCTTGATGAAAGTACTTCAAAATTAGTTTTTGAAAGAACGGGAACAGTAGCTAAAATTGAAGTTTCCGTAAAGAAGTAAGTATTCATTGAAAATCAAACATGAAAATAAGTTTTAAGATATTTATAGCGGTTATTGCATTCAATTTTTTTGTTGGTTGCAATTCTAAAAATAAAGTAAAGTTAGAGCCGGTTCTAAAGCCAGTAATGACAGCAGCTACAATTTTAGGAAACTCTGACTATTTAGCAATTTCATATGGAGGTTATAGACATGTAGATCATGATATAGAGCCTACTATAGAAGAATTGAAAGAAGATATGAAGTTGTTAGCCGCAATGGGAATAAAAATTCTTAGAACTTATAAAGTGCATTTACCGCAAGCGTCTAATGTGCTTACTGCTATTTCAGAATTAAAAAAGGAAGATGCCAGTTTTGAAATGTATGTTATGTTAGGTGCATGGATAGATTGCAAAAATGCATGGACAGATTTAGAGCCAGATCATGAAAATGAAAGTGAAAGAAACGCAGTAGAAATTGCTACTACTGTAGCATTGGCAAAGCAATACCCAGATATTGTAAAAGTAATTGCGGTGGGTAATGAAGCCATGGTAAAATGGGCAGCAAGTTATTATGTGCAGCCCAATGTTATTTTAAAATGGGTACATCATTTACAAGACCTAAAAAAATCAGGAGTACTTTCTAAAGATTTATGGATTACCAGTTCAGATGATTTTTCATCTTGGGGTGGTGGCGGTGCTGAATATCATACACCAGATTTAGAAAAATTAATAAAAGCAGTAGATTATATCTCTATGCATACGTACGCATATCATAATTCTCATTACAATCCAGTTTTTTGGGAAGTTCCTGATGCTGAAAAAGAATTTTCAGATATTGAAAAAGTAGATAGCGCAATGTTACGTGCAAAATCATTTGCTATGACGCAGTACAACAGTGTAAAAAACTATGTGGCTTCTTTAGGTATTCATAAACCTATACATATTGGAGAGTCTGGTTGGGCAACAAAGTCAAATGGTTTTTATGGACAAAATGGATCTAGGGCAACAGATGAATACAAACAAGGCTTGTATTATCAACATATTAGAGAATGGACAAATAAAGAAGAGATCTCTTGCTTTTATTTTGAAGCTTTTAACGAACAATGGAAAGATGCAGGAAATCCTTTAGGTTCAGAGAATCACTTTGGTTTGATAAATTTTGAAGGGGAAGCGAAGTATCCACTTTGGGAAGCAGTAGATGCTGGTGTTTTTGACGGTTTAACCAGAAATGGTAAAACAATCACAAAAACATATAGTGGAGATAAAACACTTTTAATGAAAGATGTTTCAGTTCCGAATACAGATTATAAAAGATAAAATTAACCATATGAAATTGAATATTTATTTTTCTTTTTTCTTTTTATTAGTAATGAGTTGTGGTCAAAAAAACAACAATTTAGAGGTAGAGGTTTATGAAACTTCAGAATCTGGAAATAAGTTAACAAAAATTTCTAAGTTTATTGTTACTGAAAATATAGCCACAATTAAATTAGACTTGAAAGAAAAGCGCCAAACAATTACTGGGTTTGGAGGATCTTTTACAGAAGCATCTGCATCATTACTAAATCGTTTAAGTCAAAAAAATAGAGATACAATTATACAAGCATACTTTTCAGAGCAAGGAGCTAATTATTCTTTAACAAGAACCCATATGAACTCTTGTGATTTTTCATTGAGTCAATACTCATATGCTCCAGTGGCAGAGGATATGGACTTAGAACACTTTACAATTGAAGAGGACAGAGGAGACATTATTCCAATGATAAAAGATGCAATGAAAGCATCTAAAGATGGTTTTAAAATATTGGCATCACCTTGGACAGCTGCTCCTTGGATGAAAGATAATAACAAGTGGGTTGGTGGCAAGCTGCTTCCAAAATACTATGATACTTGGGCATTGTTTTTCTCTAAATATGTTTCAGCATACAAAAAAGAAGGAATTGATATTTGGGGTTTTACGGTTGAAAATGAACCTTTAGGAAATGGAAATAACTGGGAAAGTATGCATTATTCTCCAGGTGAAATGACAAACTTTGTGCAGCAGCATTTAGGACCAAAATTGGAGGCAGATGGGCATACGGCAAAGATTTTAGGATACGATCAAAACAGGGAGCATTTAAAAGAATGGGTAGATTCTCAGTTTAAGAATACAGCTTCCTCAAAATATTTTGACGGTACTGCGATACATTGGTATGCAAGCACATATGAGGTATTTCCAAAAGAATTGCAGTATGCACATAACAAAGCACCAAATAAATATTTAATTCAATCTGAAGCTTGTATCGATTCAGAAATTCCAAAGTGGAAAGATGATGCATGGTATTGGAAAAAAGAAGCAACGGATTGGGGCTGGGATTGGGCACCAGAAGAAGACAAGTATTTACATCCTAAATATGCACCAGTGAATCGATATGCGAGAGATATTATAGGTTGTTTAAACAATTATGTAGATGGTTGGATAGATTGGAATATGGTTTTAGATACACAAGGTGGACCTAATTGGTTTAAAAATTGGTGTTTGGCTCCTGTAATAGTAGATCCAGAAAAGGATGAAGTCTATTTTACACCATTGTATTACACATTAGCTCATTTTAGTAAATACATACGGCCAGGAGCAACCGTAATTGCATTAGAAAATTCAGACAAAGACTTACAAGCAACTGCAGCACAAAATATAGATGGAGCAATTTCTGTGATTATTTTTAATGAAGGAAAAATAAAAAAGAATTTTAAAATCCTTTTAGGAGATAAAGAAACTTCAATTAGTATTAATCCACAAGCTATTCAAACAATAGTGATACCAACAAAAAATTAATTAAATGTCAAATACAAAGAAAGTACATTTTGGTCAAAAAGTAGCATTTGGTTTAGGAATGCTAGCCAACCAAATGTTTCCGGCAGCAATGGGAATATTTTTTGTTGTTTTGGTAGAAGATCTTGGTTTTTCAACAACCATGTGGGCAGTTCTATATTTTGCACCAAGATTGTTTGATGCAATAACAGATCCTATTATGGGCTTTATTTCAGACAACACAAAATCACGCTGGGGTAGAAGAAGACAGTATGTATTTATTGGTGCTTTAATAATGGGAATAACCTTTATAATTATGTGGCAGCTATATAAGGACAATGGCTTAGAATATAATTTCTATTACTTTCTGTTTTTCTCACTTATTTTCTATTTTGGAATGACAATTTTTAGTGTTCCTTACGTTGCTATGGGATATGAAATGAGTGATGATTTTCATGAACGTACAAATATTATGGCTGTTTCACAATGGATTGGACAATGGGCCTGGATAATTGCACCTTGGTTTTGGGTAATTATGTATGACCCAGATTGGTTTGCATCAGGAGAAGTAGCAACAAGATCTTTAGCAGCTTGGGTTGGTGTTATCTGCATGGTGTTAGCAATGGTACCTGCTTTATTTATAAAAAGTAAATCTACATTAGAAGAAGATTATGAGCCTTTAAATACGAAGAATATTGGAAATAGTTTAAAGTTTATTCGTGATGGTTTTAAGGAAGCTTTTAAAATACCACAATTTAAAAAACTATGTTATGCTACTTTCTTAATTTTTGATGCTTTTAATACAATTGCAGGATTTTCATTTTTTATAATTGTATATTATATGTTTAATGGAGATGCTGAAGCAGCAGGTCTGTGGCCAACTTTAAATGGTTGTATAGGTGCATTAATTACAACGTTTGCTGTGATTCCTGTTATTGCTAAGATGTCTAAAAAAATGGGTAAAAAGAAAGCTTTTTTAGTTTCTCAATCCATTTCAATAATTGGTTATATTCTATTTTGGTTTTTATTTATTCCAGGAAAACCGTATTTATTCTTAATCGCTTTACCATTCTTTTCATTTGGGATTGGAGGATTATTTACACTTATGATGTCTATGACTTCCGATGTTATAGATTTAGATGAATTGAATACAGGAAAAAGAAGAGAAGGAACCTTTGGTGCTATTTATTGGTGGATGGTAAAATTTGGCTTTGCAATTGCAGGGCTGTTAACAGGTGTAATTATGGGCTATGTAGGTTTTGATCCTGGTGCCGCAACGCAACCAGATGGCGCTATAACCGGACTTCGATTGTTTTATTCTGGGTTGCCTATAGCAGGAACGTTATTAGCAATTTACATTATGCGAGACTATGACTTAACGGAAGAGAAAGCAAGAGAAGTAAGTGCAGCATTAGAAACAAGAAATACTTTAAAAGAGTAATGTTTTTTTAAGGTTTATTCTTAACATATAGACTGATAAATCTTTTAGTTTACTCTAATTTATTTAACGATCCAAAGAAAAATAATATATTTTACTATTAAAAGAAGAGATTTCAATATATGGAAATCTCTTTTTTATTATTTTTAGTATGATATTTATTTTAAAAGCAATATTTTTGAATAATAGCTTCCTTATTATAAAGTCACAATTTAAAATAAGTATATAATCGATATTTTTATGAAAACATTTAAATCATTTTTATTCATTGCTGTGCTTTCTAATGTATTATTTTTTTCTTGTGTTAATTCAAAAAGAGATTTATATCCTGAAGATTTAATTGGTGGTTTTGAATTATTATCAGCAGAAAAAACAGGTATTGATTTTAATAATGGTATTAGAGAATCAAAGTATTTTAATCATTATTTCTATGGTCAAATATACATAGGTTCAGGCGTTGCAATTGGGGATATTAATAATGACGGATTACTGGATGTTTTCTTTGCAGGAAGCCAAGTTATTGATAAATTGTATTTAAATAAAGGAGATTTTAAGTTTGAGGACATAACTAAAGAATCAAAAATATCTAAAAACCCAGGTTGGTCTTGGGGTGTAACCATGGCAGATGTTAATGCAGATGGTTATTTAGATATTTATGTGAGTAGAAATGGAAATTCATTAGATATAGAAAAAAGAAGAAATCAATTATATATAAATAATGGTGACCTCACTTTTACAGAATCAGCTATTTCATTTGGACTGGCAGACATTGGTTTTTCTACACAAGCTGTATTTTTTGATATGGATAATGATGGTGATTTAGACATGTATCAAGTAAATCAGCCAGCTGATAAAAAAGTAATGCTTATTAATGAAATACCAGCTAAAGATTATGAATATTTTAGAGATAGAATTTATAGAAATGACAATGGAAAATTTAAAGATGTTTCTGATGTTGTAGGTATATCTAGAGATTTTGGATATGGTTTAAGTGTTAGTGCTTCAGATTTTAATAATGACGGTTGGACAGATTTATATGTTGCTAATGATTATGCAGAACCAGATTTTATGTATTATAATAACGGAGATGGTACTTTTAGAAATGTGATTAATGAAGAATTAAAACACATTACTCAATTAAGTATGGGAACTGACACTGGGGACATCAATAATGATGGTTTAATTGATCTAATTACTACAGATATGACGCCAGAAGATCATTACCGTTCTAAAACAAATATGGCTTCTATGAGTGAAGAAAGGTTTAATACTTTGTTTAATGCGGGTGCGCACCGCCAGTACATGGCAAATTCTTTACAAGTAAATACGGGTTTAGGTAGTTTTTCAGATATTGCAAATATGGCAGGAATTTCAAATACCGATTGGAGCTGGGCTAGTCTTTTAGTAGATTTAGATAATGATGGGTGGAAAGATATTATTATTTCTAATGGAATAAAAAAAGATGTTGATAATAATGATTATAAGTCTGTATTAAAAAATTTAAATAAAAATACTACTGCAGAAAAATTATTTCAATTTAGTAAAGACGCTCCTTCTCAGCCAGTTTCAAATTATGTATTTAGAAATAAGGGGAACTTGCAATTTGAAAAAGTAGCAAAAAAATGGGGATTTGATACTCCTAGTTTTTCAAGTGGTTTGGCTTACGGAGATTTGGATAATGATGGCGATTTGGATGTTGTAGTTAATAACATGGAACAAACAGCATTTGTATATGAAAATAAGGCTTCCGGAAATTTTTTAAAAATTAATTTAGAAGGACCAAATAAAAATAAATTTGGTATTGGTGCAAAAGCCATTATATATTGCAATAGAAAAATGCAGATTGTAGAAAACAATGTAACGCGCGGTTTTTTGTCATCAGTCGCACATGGTCTATTTTTTGGACTAGGAAAAGAGACTTTAATTGAGAGAGTTGAAGTTATTTGGCCAGATGGCAAAGTTAATGTTTTTAAAAATATTGAAGCAAACAATACACTTATTGCAAAATATTTAAAAGCAAAAATTATTTCTGAAAAGGTTGAAAAAGCCAAAACATTATTTTCTACTATTAACGCTCCAGATATTGGACTTAACTATATACATAAAGAAAATGATTTTGATGATTTTGCTGAAGAAATTCTATTACCTCATAAATTATCAACAAACGGTCCTTTCTCTTCAGTAGCAGACGTTAACGGAGATGGTTTAGAAGATTTCTTTATTGGAGGTGCAGCAGAACAAAGAGGTGTTTTGTATGTACAGATTAAAAATGGAAAGTTTGAAAAAAGTAAATCACAACCTTGGGATAAAGATAAGAGTTCAGAAGATTTAGGATTACTCTTCTTAGATGTTGATGGAGACGGAGATCCAGATTTATATGTCACAAGTGGTGGAAGCGAATTTAAACAAGGAGATAAACGATTAAAAGATAGACTGTATTTAAATGACGGTAATGGTAATTTTTCAAAAGATTTAAAAGCAATTCCAGCAATTTACGAAAGTACTGAATGTGTAAAAGCTTCTGATATAGATAAAGATGGAGATTTAGATTTATTTATTGGAACTAGACTTATAACAGGTAAATATCCATTTCCAGCTTCTAGTTATTTTTTAATAAATAATAATGGTAAATTTAAAAGATCCGAAGAAATTATAGCTAAAGGCTTCAATAATATTGGTATGGTAACAGAAGCTGTTTTTAGTGACATAGATAAAGATGGTGATGAAGATTTACTAGTTGTTGGAGAATGGATGAAAATTACAATATTTGAAAATAAGAATGGAATATTTGAAGATAATTCTAAAAAGTTTGGAATTTCTGAAGATAGTAGAGGCTTATGGTGGTCTATAACCGCAAATGATATAGATAATGATGGTGATGATGATTATATTTTAGGGAACCTTGGTCGAAATAATAAATTTAAAGCAACAAAAGAACATCCTTTTAAAGTATATGCGAATGATTTCGATAATAACGGAACTAATGACGTGATTTTAGCTAAATATTATAAAGGGGATTACGTACCAATGAGGGGTAAAGAGTGCACTACGCAACAAATGCCTTATGTTTCAGAAAAGTTTAAGGACTATCACAGTTTTGCAACATCTACATTAATAGATATTTTACCAAAAGAGAAAGTTAAAGACGCTGTTGTTTATGAAATTAATAATTTCGAAAGTATAATTTTAATAAATGAAGATGGTATATTGAAACGTCAAGTTTTACCAATTCAAGCCCAAGTTAGCCCTATAAAAGGTTCTATTGTTAATGATTTTAATGCTGATGGTTATAAAGATATTCTTGTTATTGGTAATCATTATGGTGTTGAGGTAGAAACTACTCGATATGATGCGGGTTTTGGTTCTCTTTTATTAGGTGATGGTCAAAATAATTTCAAATTCTTACCTCCAACATCTAGTGGTTTACATATACCAAAAGATAGTCGTTCAGTGCATCAAATTAAAATAAATAAAAAGAACACTTTGATAATTACGAACAATAATGATTCTTTAGTCTTACTTAAAAAAAATCTATAAACCATCTTTTTTTCAAAACTTGAGCCAAAATTTTGTTATTATAAAGTTTTTATATTAAAACTTATATTAAATACTATTTAGTATAAAGTGTTTTACCACAACAGTGCCCATACATTACTCTTTTTTAAATTAATAATTAATTAATATTTCATTTAATTCATTGTTGTAGATCCTTTTATTTACTAACTTTTTTAATGATTTCGTAAAATATGTATCTTTTTTTTACTATGTATGTTTTTTGATGTGGTCTTTAACTTGAACTTAACAATTGGTTCTTATTATATTACAGAATATTAAAATGGATTTTAATTTTCAAAAGAAATTCATTAAATAATAAACTAATTAAAACATATTTAACATGAAAAAAAATTACATTTTTATTTTACTATTAGCATTTTGCTTTAGTAATTTGTCATTTGGGCAAGAAATGCTTTTAAATGGAGATTTCGAAAATTGGGATGATGACACAACTCCAACTAGTTGGACGAAGGTAGAAAATATTACTAAGGAGTCTACAGAAATACATGGAGGTTCCTTCTCTGCTAAGCACGTAGGTGGAACAAAAAAATTAGCTCAAACCATTGAAGGTGTTATCGCAGGAAATAGTTATACTATGACTCTTTGGTACAAAGTCACTGGTGGTGACGATACTGATGCTAGAATTTGGTCTTATTGGAAAAACGCTGCAGGAGATAGTGTAAATGATGCTGATACAGATGCTTCATTAAGAGGGCCAAGTAATGGTTATTTAGATAATAATGGTGGTGTTTGGACTAAATACGAAGTTACTGTTATTGCGCCAGCAGAGGTGACTAAGCTTTATTTTGAGTTAAGAACGTATGGTAGTGCAACAGTTTATTATGATGATTTATCTTTTGTTAATAATACTGTAGTATCTAACCAAGTTGTTTTAGAAGATTTTGAAGGTACTGCACCTGTACTTTCTACGGAAAATGGTGTCACAGCAACGATTGCTGCAAACCCAACTGTAAGTGCAGAGAAGTCAATGAAAATTGTTACCGGTGC
>Ga0209092_10002834_pt1 | contig 15562 bp, 12 predicted proteins | sample FraStrMetagenome_FD_187446 | JGI IMG/M metagenome (GOLD analysis project Ga0209092, IMG submission 187446) | Marine eukaryotic phytoplankton communities from Arctic Ocean - Fram Strait ARC3M Metagenome (SPAdes) (version 2) | ecosystem: Environmental > Aquatic > Marine > Oceanic | place: Fram...
AAAAACTACTTTCGTTATAGGTTATATATGGTGATTTTTACCAAAATATATCTAGTTTTCCTTAATGTTTTTGTAACTTTTAGCGGCTTTGACATAATCTTACGGTTATCAACAGTGGTTGGGGGTCTAAGCGTAAACCTCAGATTTTTCCGAAATTGCCTTCGATAATATAGATTTTTTAATATCAGATATTGTTTTTTTGCTCACAGATAGCTCTTTTGTAATCCAGTCATAACTCTTACCGGCTTTTAAAAAAATCTCTATTTTTTCAATTTTTTCTGCAGTCTTTGGGTTTTTACTCCCTAAAGTTCTACCGAATTTTACTCCATCAATTTTAGCCTTTGCGATTCCGGCTTTAGTTCTCGCGCTAATCATCCCACGTTCTAATTCTGCAAATACACCTGCTATCTGAAAAAAGGCCTTACCCATAGGAGAAGTGGTGTCTACGCTATCTCCAGAGTCAAGAGATATGAGATTCACTTTTTTATTTTTTAGTAATTCTATGATATCAATAAGTCCTTTTAAAGATCTTGCAATTCTATCAATTTTATAAATTATAACAGTATCTTTAGCCCTTAGTGAATCGATCATTTTTATTAATTCAGTGCGATTATTATCTTTACCACTTACAGACTCGCTAAATATCTTTTCACACCCAGCTTTTAATAATTCATGTTTTTGCAACTCAAGGTCTTGAGTGGTACTGCTAACTCTGGCATATCCAACTTTCATAATATTTTGTACAATTTTATCTAAAAAACTAAGTTGTACTATTTTCGTACATAAAACTCTAATAATTCTTATTAATGTACTATCTTTATTGCATTTACATGAGTACAGTAATATTTCAGTTTGATTGTACCACAATATCTCCATCAGGTGATATCTAAATCATTTTATTTCAATACAAATATGAGAATTATTTCAAAATGAGAGCTATTAATAAACAACTAAAAATTTTGTCTGAAGCCGAAATATCTGCTTTATATGAAATACCGGATTTTGATTACGAACAAAGACTGGAATATCTTACCTTAACCGATAAAGAACTACAGCTAGCTTTAAGTTATAAGAACTTATCAGATAAAGTACATTGTATTTTGCAAATCGGCTACTTTAAAGCAGTTAAAATGTTTTATCGTATAGATTGGGATGAAGTTAATCCAGACGACTATCTATTTATTATGCAACAATATTTCCAAGATCAAGCAGTAGAACAAAATATTATCAATAAATATCAGTATTACAATCAATACAGTGCCATAAGTGAGCTTTTTAAATACAGATTATATGACAAATCTGATGAGCAGTTATTATGCTTACATGCTGCTAAAGCACTTTCGTGCGATATGAATCCTCAATTTATCACAATGGAGCTATTATCTCATTTACAAACTTACAAAATTATTCGTCCAAAATATACTACATTACAAACTATTGTTAGCGGTGTTATTAATACTGAACGCAAACGTTTGGCTAATATTATCCAAAATAATTTAACGGAACAAGATACAATATTATTACAATCCTTATTAATTGAGGAAGATACTTTATCTAAATTAGCAGCCATTAAACAAGACGCTAAGGATTTTAAGGCAAGTATGATGAAAGAAGAAAAACAAAAAATGGCGACGCTTAAGCAAATTTATCAAATCACCAAAAGACTAATGCCTAATCTTGGCTTATCTCAACAAAACATGCATTATTATGCTAATTTGATCAATTATTATACAATTCATGATCTGCGTAAACGTCTAAAAGTTGAACAAACCTATCTGTATTTATTATGCTATAGCTGGAAACGCTACCAACAAATCATTGATAATCTGGTCAGTGCGTTTTGCTACCATTTTAAGCAGCTTGAACATAAAATTAAAGAATCCTCAAAAGCAAAATTCTCTGAGCATGTTATCAGTCAGCATGACTACTCTATTAAGATGAGATCCTTAGTGCAATTGTATATTTATAACACGTTACCGGATGATATGAATTTTGGTCTTGTTCGTAGTAAGGCCTTTTTAATTTTACCCAGAGAAGAATTGGTTAGTACATTATCCAGCACTAATAAACCAAAGGAAGAAGTCGACTTCTATTGGCAAACGATAGATAATTTTAAACGTCCTATTAAATCCAATTTACGTTATTTGGTTGAATCACTTGATTTTTCCAGCACAAACGAGGAAAATTCTTGGCTTGAAGCTATTAAATGGATTAAAACAGAGTTTTCTCAATCCAATAGACCGGCACCAGAGGTCAGTCATTGCCCAAATAAAACAATACCAGTAAAATTACAGTACTATCTAACTACCAATAATGGTGATAAAGAAGCTCAAATCAATCCGCATCGTTATGAGTACTCGATTTATCGTAGATTGAACGAATACCTCAAGACCGGTAAGATTTATTTGGAAGATAGTCTGCAACATCGCTCCCTTACTCAAGAATTAGTATCTCTAGAGGAAAAAGATGAACTCATCAAACAGTTAAACATTCCAGCTCTAAATAGACCAATTACCGAGCAATTGGATGATCTATTTAGAGAATTGGGTCAACTTTGGGAAAGTTTTAATAAGAAACTGAACAAGGGAGAACTTAAGCACCTGCGTTATGATAAAAAAAATCAAACATTGCATTTACAAAAAATCAAAGTTGATAAAGACGAACAAATTAAGCATCACTTTTTTAAACAATTGCCTTTTTGTGATATTGTTGATGTGCTCAAGTTTGTCAATAAAGATTCAGGATTTTTAGCTGACCTTACTCATATTCAACCACGTTACGCTAAACAGATAGCGAGAGAAGATTGTTTAATTGCTACCATAATGGCTCAAGCGATGAATAATGGTAATCTGAATATGTCGAATATTTCTAATATACCATATGTAGCATTACAAGATACTCTGCAATCTCGCATTCGCCTATCAACTCTTAAAGCTGCAAACGATATAATAAGTAACGGTATTTCTCGTATGTCTATTTTCCCATCTTACTCATTCGATCTTGAGGTACTTTATGGAGGTGTTGATGGCCAAAAATTCGAAGCCGAAACTCCAACTATTAAAACCAGATATTCTAAGAAATACTTCAGAAAAGGCAAAGGCATAGTGGCTTATACACTCCTGGCGAATCATATACCGCTTCAAACAGAGCTAATAGGTGCTAATGAGCATGAAAGCTATTTTCTATTTGATATCTGGCATAATAATACCTCTGAAATATCTCCTGAGATTATTACCGGTGACATGCACATCATAAATCGTGCTAACTTTGCTATTATGTATTGGTTTGGTGGTAAGTTATATCCAAGATTTACCAATGTACAAACTCAATCCAAGCATTTATATTGTTATCCAAATCATCCTAAATATAAAAAATATTTAGTCCCACCGGTTGGAGAAATTAATCGCGAACTAATTGAATCAGAATGGCCTAATCTACAACGAATTATTGCAACCTTAGGACTTAAAAGAATTACACAAAGTACCTTAATTAAAAAGCTTTGTACCTATAAGACAGAACATCGCACACGTAGAGCATTATTTGAATTTGATAAACTCATACGCAGTATCCATACATTAAAATATTTCCTTAATCCAAATATTCACAGCAATACACATCGTTCGCAAAATCGAGTGGAGTCATATCATCAACTCAGATCTTATCTCTCTCAAGCCTATGGCAAAAAACAACTGATTGGAAAAACTGACATTGCTCTTGAAATTAGTAATCAATGTGCTCGATTAGTTGCTAATGCAATTATTTATTATAATTCAGCGATTCTATCTAAACTACGCGATAAATACGAGGCGGAAGGCAACACAAAAGGATTGAAGCTTTTGCGGAAAATATCTCCCGTTGCTTGGCAACATATACATTTTCATGGACATCTTATTTTTACAAACAAAAATACAATTGATCTGGACGAAATAATTAAAATGTTAATTAAGAATTATTGTCCTTAGAGATACTGCGTAAAAAATATAAACTTGTTAAACAACTACTACTTAAAGTAGCACAGTAGGCCTTATTTTAATTACTGTCAACCCATAAATACTCCAGTACAAAAATATCTAAATAGCACAATATTACCTAGCTCATTTAAAGATTTTCGGAAAAATCTGAGGTTTACGCTTAGACCCCCCATCTCTTAAGAAAGCCCATAGCTATGCATTGAGACTTACACACATTTTTAACGCTCATAGTAATAGAAAGCTGGGATTAGCTAAACTTGATAGGTGGATTGCCAGTGTGCAAAAGAGTGATTTACAATGCTTTGATAAATTCATAGGAACTCTAAAAAAATACAAACCATACATTGCTAATTATTTTAAAAAGCGTCGGAATAGTGGCTTTGTTGAGGGGTTAAATAATAAGATAAAAGTAGCTAAAAGAAGATGTTATGGCTTCTTTAACAATGAGTCACTTTTTCAAAGACTTTACTTGGATTTAAAGGGTTACGGTATGATTGCATAAATTTACCCATTAGAAACGCAGAAGAGCCCATTAACTCCTGATAGGCCTATTAGAATAATTATATATTATGTTTTAAAATGTTTTTTTTCAGATAATATAATAAATAATACAGATGGTATGATAATCAGAGCACCATATATGTTTTCTTGTGTTGGTACTTCAGCAAAAATAATATATCCTATAGTTATAGAAATTATAAGTTCTATATATCTATATGGAGCAAGAGCTGTGACATCAATTATAGAAAAAGCTTTTAATAAAAAAAACAATATTAAGTTTGCACTCATTCCAAGAATAAATAATATTAGAATTTCACTCATTGTAGGTGCAATCCACGTCGACCATGCAAAAGGAAAAGATAATATACATGTGATAATTGCAGAGTAAAACAACATTCCTATCATATGTTCTTCGATTATGAATTTTTTGTTTATTATATCTAAAAAAGCAAATAAAAGTGCAGAAAAAATCAATACCAATACTTCTGGATTAAAATCTGAGGAAACAGGATTAACTGTAATAATTAATCCTAAACAAGATATTAAAGTTACTACCCACCTTTGCCATATAATCTGTTCTTGTAAACAAAATACACCAAGAATGATAACAAAAATTGGCACCATAAAACTAATAATTGTTGCAATAGAAACGTTAGATACTGTAAGTCCATAAGTCCATCCAGTAATACCTAAAAACAATAATATCCCTCTAAGAAAATGAACCAGCATATTATTTGTTTTTATAGTATTATTACCATAATATATAATAAATGGTACAAGTGTTATACTACTAAAAAAGAATCTAAAAAAAACAATTTCGTAACTATGCAAGCGCACACCAAGATATTTAGAAATTACATCATTTGTTATACTGCTTATTAAACTTAAAATAAACCAACCTATTCCAATGAAATATACTCTTAGATTTCTCTCCATAATTATCCTTTTGCATTAAAATTTAATATTGTTGTACAATAGTATTTTTATTATTAAATAATTTAATTCCAGCAAAGATTATAAAACAATAAGAAATTATTTCTATAAAATTAGGTTGTTCATTAAATAATAAAAAACCTATAAATGCAGCTATAACTAATTTAATATACACAAAAGGCGCTAACAAACTTATATAACAACACTGCATTGCTTTATAAAAAAATACCATAGCAAAAAATTGTATCAAAAATTCATATGATGATAAATATATATGCTTTATACTCCAATTTTGATCAACTATACCTAAATATAGCGATAGATAGGTTATGATGACACAATGAAAACCATAATATAAAAAAAGATGGTTAAGAATGTCTGTTTTTCGCAGTACCAAAAGTTTTCCTATTTGAGACGATATAGTCCAACAAACAGCAGAAAATATTGGAAAGTAGTAAGTACTTATATTAGAAACAATCTTTGTACTTAACATAATAAATACAATCCCTAAAACAGATATAGCCATATACTTCCATTGGTAGTAACTAAGTTTTTCCTTCATTAACATTACTCCTGAAATTATCCACAATACCTGTTCTGTATATTTTAAAGACATTGCATTGGCTAATTTCATACTTTGTAATCCATATAAAAAAATAACAAATCCACAAACTGAAAAAAAACTCATCGTAAGATATAATATAAATATTTTAAAACTTATGTGAGGAAACATTTTTTTTGTATTAGATGCTTTTTTAATACAAACTCTAAAAATAACAATTAGTAGCATTAAAATGAAAGATTTTAAATTATAAGAAAAAACAAATTCCACCTCTCCAAGAATATCAGAAGAAACCCTCTTAGTTTCATAAGATAATTTACAAGTAGAAAAAAACAATATATCCAAAAATGCATGCATTAAAATACAAAAAATTCCAAGACGCTCTGTTTTGCTCATTTTTCAACTCTTTCGGGAGATATCGGTATATTTTTTTCTAACGAAATCATCGCAGCTTTTGCTACTTTTACTGCTTTAATTATATCAGAACATCCAACAACTGTACTAGTATTACTTATAATACTAGTAAAAAATGACTGTAACTCATTTACGTATGAGTCTTGATATCTTTCAATGAAGTTATTTTTTGGTGAGCTAAATACAGAACCTTGTTTATTTTCAGTAATAACTTGCGAGTCTCTTATATTTTCAGATTTAAAATTATATTGTTTTGTTAATACTTCAATTCTTTGATCATATCCAATAGGAGATTGACGACAATTAATTATATTAGCTAAAATACCTTTACTAAATTTTACTTGTGTTATACAGGTATCTATATCTTTTATTTTTTTTAAATTAGAAGATATTAAAACAGACCCCATAGAAAACACTGAACAAATATCATCGTTAACTAAATATTGTATAAGATCAAAATCATGTATAGCCATATCAAGCAACAAACCACCTGAGTTTTTTAAATACTCAATACTAGGAAGTTCAGGATCATTTGATATTAAACTAATAAGATAAATTTCATTATTTTTTAATATCTTCTCCTTGATACATTGTATATTTTTATCAAACCTTCTGTTAAAACCAACTTGGAATTTTAAGCTTGGTTTTTCTAAGATTTTTTTATTAATATATTCAAGCTTTTCTAAATTTTGGGATATAGGCTTTTCGCAAAATATATGCTTATTAAACTCTAGTGCCCTTTCTATATATTCTACGTGTGTATCCGTTGTCGAACAAATTATTACAGCATCAATATCCTTATCAGTAAACACTACATTTAAATCATTAGTATACTTTTCAAGTATTCCAAGTAACTTAGCCCATGAATTATCCTCTTGTAAAAGAGGATCATATATTACTTTAATTTCAGCATAATTATTAAAATGAATTAAAATATTTTCTACATGCAATCTTCCTATTCTTCCAGTACCTAATATACCTAATTTTAATTTACTTTTCATAAAAACACTATAAATATATTTGCTATAACAGTTGCTCTAAATATTTTTTAGCAATTTTACCATACAAAACAGGAGAGTATTTATTAGGATCTTGCTCTGCTTCAACTACAAACCAATGATTATATCCTAATCTCTGCAAACTTTTTAAAATTACAGGAAAATCTATCAAATTACTAGGACTTGGCACATTAAATATTCCTAGTTTTACACATTCTAAAAAACTTAAATTTTGCTTTTTTGCTTCTAAAAAAACCTTTTCTCTAACATCTTTTAAATGAACATGCTTTATTCTTTTTCCATATTTCTTTATAACTTTCAATGGATCAATTGATGCTAAATATAAATGACCAGTATCTAAGAGTAACGATATCTTTGAACTATCAGTATTATCCATAAGATAACTTATCTCATCAAAATTCTGAATTCCTGTCCCCATGTGAGGGTGATATACAAATCTTATACCTACATCACTAGCAATTTTATAAAGTTTATTCAAGCCTTGTATAACACTCTTAAAAGTTTCTTCATTAAATATGGGTTTTACATTTTTATCAAATATAGGAAAGTCTTTACGAAAAATACTTTTTGTGTCTTCATTTATAATTACTACCTCTGCATTTAAGCAATTTAGAAATTGTACACATTTCTTAAATTTTTCAATAGTTAAATTAGTATCACTTTCTGTTGTAAGATATGAATCAAACCACATACCGACTGGTTTTATATCAAAAGAGCTTAAGTAAGTATTTAAATGTAAAGCTTCAAATTTAATCTGACAGAGTGGTAAAAAGAGAGTAATATATTTAGTAGTTGAATATATTGCATTTAACCACTCAAAACAAGAGATTAAAAATGAGTCAATTAGAAAAAATCATCAAACCCAAATTAGGACTTTTAGAATTAGCGAAACAGCTTGGTAATGTAAGTCAAGCGTGTAACGTTATGGGGTATTCAAGGGATACCTTTTATCGTTTTAAAGAATTATATGAAAATGGTGGGGAAGCTGCGCTACAGGAAATCAGCCGCAAGAAACCTATTATGAAAAACAGAGTGCCTTCTGATGTAGAGCAAGCCGTCATAGATCTTGCTATTGCAAACCCTGCTTTAGGGCAATTACGAGCTAGTAATGAGCTGAAGCAACAAGGTGTTTTAATATCAAGTAGTGGAGTTCGTTCTATTTGGTTGCGTAATGATTTAGAGACAATGCGTAAGCGTCTAAAAGCCTTAGAAGCTAAATCAGCGCAAGATGGTATGATATTAACTGAAGAACAGCTAGCAGCTCTTGAGCGGGCTAAAGCTAGCAAAGTAGCTCACGGTGAAATCGAGACTGAGCATCCTGGGTATCTTGGTTCACAAGATACTTACTATGTAGGTAATATGAAGGGGGTTGGCAAAATTTACCAACAAACTTTTGTTGATACATATTCTAAAGTGGCGCAAGTAAAACTTTATACTGAGAAATCAGCTATTACTGCAGCTGATATACTAAATGATAGAGTGCTGCCATTTTATACAGAACAAGGCCTTAGCATGCTTCGTATACTCACTGATCGCGGCACTGAATATTGTGGTAAACCTGAGCATCATGCCTATCAACTTTATTTAGGAATTGAGAATATTGATCACACAAAAACAAAGGTTCGTAGTCCGCAAACTAACGGTATTTGCGAGAGGTTCCATAGAACTATGAAACAAGAGTTTTATGATATAGCATTTCGCAAAAGAATATACGGCTCTGTAGAAGAGTTACAAATTGATGTTGATTTATGGATTAATAAGTACAATACTCAAAGAACACATTCAGGAAAGCATTGTTATGGAAAAACACCTATGCAAACCTTTCTTGATTCGAAACATATTGCTTTGGACAAGAATATTCCTAGCTACTTGAATGAGTGTCAGACACATGATACTCAGAACTTATCTGACAGTAATTATGCTGTATGATAAGTAGCACTCTGTCAGATCAAGTGTAGAGTTTTACAATTTAAATAATCACCATTTTTTGGAAACTTATTACCAATTTCACATCCTTCATATTTTAACTTAGACATTTGATGTACAATCTCCTCAAAAGTAACATCACCGCCAATGTCATCTGTATCATCATTACTCCAATTTATAGGAGATATACCTAACTTCATTTTATTAATTCATTTTCTAATTAAACTAAAACATCTATCTAATGATAGTTTTGTCAACTTTATTGCTTCTTCTATTGGCAAAGAAGCAATAAAAGAATTCCAAGGTTCAATTGCTACTGGACCTCTATAACCTTTTTTATATATAGAACTTAAAAAACCTTTTATATCATTTACACCTGTTTCTAGAGGAAGAGTACGCCTGAATTCAGGAATAGAAAAACTATTAAATCCTTTTAAGCCATCATTTAATTCTATATACAATATATACTCTTGATCTAAATGATTGATATCCAAAACACTTGCACCACTATGCTGCCAATGATGTACATCCAATTTAAAGCCAACATATTTATATGTATCAGAAGAAGCTATTAAGCTGCGTAGTCCATCTATTGTATGTATGAAATCATATTTAGATTTTAATCTAGTTTCTCTAGGACCTATAAACTCAAATGCTATTTTTACATTGTAGTCTACTAATATTGCTTTTAGACTACCTACTCTTCTTGAGTATAATTTAAAATGTTCATTAAAATTTAAATTACTGGAAAAAGGAGGAATATATTTCAATGCTAAGTTACATCCAATCTGTGAAGCAATCTTTGCTTGCTCTATAAATTGCTTTAACGATCTATTAAAACTATCTTCTGATCCTGAAAATTCTACAGTACAGTGGAATGAAACTGGAATTAGCTTATATTTTTCAAGTAAATTACGTATTTCTAAAATTGAATAATTATTGTTTAATAAATCTATATTAACCCCACTAAATCCAAAATTACTAGCAAGTTCACAAATAACAGAAAAATCATCTTCTTGATGACCTATATTAGAACTCATAAAACCATTTTGTTTAGCATCATGATCTTTGGTAAGGTTTAACACTGCATACATAAAAAAAATTCCTGATTATTAACTCTATGGCTTCACAGCAGTAATAAAACAATAATCTGTATGAGTTTGGACAATAGATAACTCTACATAACCTACACTCTTAAGTAAATTATTTATCTCATCTTTTGTAAATTGCTGTCCCTCAGTAAAAAGTTGCATAGTAACATCTTGACCAACAACGTTAAAAGGTGAAGACCTCGTACTATCGAAAAGCATTTCGAATAAAACTATCTTACCTCCACTAGGAAGAGCATCAAAACTATTTTTCGCTAAAGTAATACATTGCTTAGGTGTCCAGTCATGAAATACTTCAGAGTAAAAATGAATATCAGCCTTTGGTAATTTGTTTTCAAACATATTTCCTTCTATTACCTTAATTTGTTTTTCATAACCTGCTTTTTTCAAATACTCTTTTGTTATTTTAGCAATACAAGGTTGCTCATATACACTACACTCTATATTAGAATATACCTTCTTTATATTTATTGAAAAAATTCCAGATCCACCACCTATATCTAATAAAGAATGCGATAAAGATAAATCTATATAATCTTCAATAAACATAGCAGGTATAAAACTTTTTTGATTCATTTTTTCAATAAAAAATTTTCTATCTTCAACTCTAAAATCTTCAAATTCCACTATATTTTCATTTTTGTACAATGCTTTATTAAATTTTCGCGCTATTGTTTCGATATTTATATCATGTTCATTCCAAAAATCCAAAATTACACCCATTTTGTATGGTGAATTTTTCATTAGTGTATTTTTTGCATATATACTAAGTTTAATACTATTATTATAATTTTCTAGTAACTTATGATTAATGCTACAACTAATAATTGAATTAATAGAACTACGCCTTATGTTACTGTACTTATCGTAAATTTCTTGCATCTTTACTGAACGTTCGTTTATAAAATCAAAAAACCCAATTTTGTATGCAAATAATACAACCTGAGATACAGTGATATTATAATTTATACGTCTTATGCAATTATAAGAATCTGTTAAATTTTTTTTGTTCATTTCTTTTTCGCTGCTTACCATAATATTACACTTATTAAAAAATTAATTCTTTATTATAGACATAAACTATATAAAATTAGTAATAATAACTAAATAACTTTTATTTACATCTGTCAACACTTAACTACATAAATTATCTAATTTGGACCAGTGTGAAGAATTGGGGTGTTTGGGACATCAGGATTAAAATGTGTTAGTATATAGAAGTGCCGAAAAGCATAATGTAGATACTTTATGAATTTTTAATAAAAGAAAAGGTTGCAATAATTAGTTTTACAGGATAGATTGGTATTGATTAGTACCGACACTGAGAGTTCTGGGAATAGCAAGATGCAATATAATTTATCATTAGAAGATTTAAGTTTGTGCAAAACAAAAAGAACTAAAACAGGTCAGCTAGTTTTTGGAATAATGTTAGTTCATTTTAAACAGTATACTAAATTTCCAAATGGCAAAGCAATATCTGCTCAGTTAACCTTACAAGTAGCTAAAGATTTAGATATATCACCGATTCAAATAGCTGCTTTTGACTGGTTAGGTAGAAATGCTAAAAAGTATCGTCAAGGTATTAGGGAGTATTTAGGATATCGTACATCAACTATTCATGATAGCACACACATTATTGATTATCTTGTTAATCAATTAATACCACGACATTTACCGGAATCAGTACTACTTGAGCAAGTACGTATGTATTTTATAACAAACAAAATAGAAATTGTTAGTACTAAGCAACTAGAATATTATATTTCATCTGCTACACAGAAATTTGAGCAACAGTTTGTTAGCAAAATATTTAATCACTTGACGCAAGAACAACTGGTACTAATAGATCTTATGTTGGAGACTGATAGCAATGCAGAGAATGAAGTTATTGAATTATCAGAACTCAAAAAGGATATTGCTGGCGCAAAGATTAAAAACATTCAAGGCGCTATAGATAAAATCAATTTGTTACAACAGATCAAATTACCAGAGTCGATTGTTGATTCTGTAGATAGGAAGTTTTTATTTAAATATTACGAACGCGTGATGGCCTTTGTGCCAAGTAATATTAAAGACTTTGCTCCTATGACAAAATATGTAACTATGGCGATATTTTGTCATATTCGTTTGGAACTTCTTCTTGATTCTTTAACCGATACAATGATTAAGCTTTTGAAAAAGCTTAAGTCTAGTGCAGAAAAGCATGTAGATAATTATATTTTGCAGGAAGTTAGGCGTGTTAATGGTAAGTTTGATATTCTAGGCAAATTAGCGGTATTAAATGTTGAGAATCCAAAAAGTGTAATTGAAGATAAGATTTATCCGACAGTACCAAAAGCAAAACTGAAAGAAGTAATAGTAGATCTACAACATAGAGGCAATAAGTGGTATCAAGGCCAAGTACGAGAAAAAATGTATTCTACCTATACATATGTGGGTAGAAGAAGTTTATTAGCAATAATAAGAACATTACAGATATTTGAAGAGCACATAGATTATAAGCCTATTATAGATGCTATAGGTTTTATTAACAGACACTGGGATGAATCGAATTCCCCTTACTATATCAATATACCACCATTAAATGGTGTTATACCGCAGGGTTGGCGTCATATAGTAGTATCTGTAACACAGGATAAGTTACGTATACATAAATATAATTATGAACTGGCTGTATTTGAACAACTTAAAGAATTACTTGGATTTAAAGCAATTTGGGTAGATGCAAGTTACCGTTATAGGAATCCAAATAAAGATTTACCAAAGGATTTTTACGAAAAGAAAGAAGAATATTACGAGTCACTAGACTTACCGCTATATTCTAGGGAGTTTACTCAGGAGTTAAAGTCTACTCTGACTGATAAGTTAAAGGCACTAAATGCTAATATACCAGATAATAAACTTGTAAAGGTTAGAAAAAGCAAAGCGGGTAATAATCTAAAAGTGACACCTTCAGATCCACAAGTTGAACCTGATAATATTATTAAGTTGCAGCAAGAGATAAACAATAAGTGGTCTAGTATACACTTAATTGATATTTTAAAGGAAAGTGATTTAAGAATTCAGTTTACTAAAGAGTTAGAGACTATTGGTAAAAGTAGCAGCATCCTTTCTTCTGATCTACAAAAAAGATTATTATTATGTATATTTGGTATAGGAAGTAATACTGGTTTAAAAAGAATAAGCATTGCTAACAAAGATGTTACTTATAATGATTTACGCTATGTAAAAAAACGCTATATTAGCTCCACCAAGATCAGAAATGCTATACGGATGGTGGTCAATAATGTACTGAGTATACGTAATCCTGATATATGGGGCCAGGCCACAACAACTGTGGCTTGTGATTCAACCCACTTATTTGCCTGGGATCAAAATCTAATGAGCGAATGGCATTTTCGTTATAGAAAAAAAGGAGTAATGATTTACTGGCATGTAGATCAAAAATCCTTATGTATTTATTCACAGTTGAAAGATTGCACTTCATCAGAGGTAGGTAGCATGATCAAAGGAGTAATTGATCACGATACAGAAATGGATATGAATCGTGTATTTGTTGATACGCATGGGCAAAGTGTAATTGGCTTTGCAGTTAGTTATTTATTACAATTTGATCTGTGTCCTAGATTAAAGGCAATTAACAAACAGAAATTATACTACGCTAATCCGGGAGATAAGGCCGATTATGGCAGTATAACAGAGATTTTAAAAGGTAGCATAAATTGGCAATTAATTGAAGATAATTATGATGAAGTAGTTAAACATATAGTTGCTTTAAAACTTGGTATAGTTACCCCAGAAGTATTAATAAAACGATTCAGTCAAAGTAATTACAATCATCCTGTATACAAAGCTCTAGTAGAAATAGGAAAAGCTAATAAAACTATATTTCTATGTGGGTATTTAGCATCAGAAGATTTGCGTATTGAAGTTAGTGAAGGGTTAAATGTAGTCGAAAGACTTAACGGCGTAATGGACTTTATTTTTTATGGTAAGCTTGGACACATTGCTACTAATAACATTGAAGACCAGGAATTATCGGTATTATGCCTACATCTATTGCAAGTATGCATGGTTTATATCAATACTTTGATCATTCAACAAATATTAGTACAAGCACATTGGCAAAATAGATTTACACTAGAAGATTACAGGGCTTTAACTCCATTGTTCTCTGGTCATATCAATCCTTATGGTCTTTTTCCATTAGATTTTAGCCAACGCATATCAATAAGTTCAAATATTTAGTTATGTCAGAAACACGTACACCAGTTAGAGAAAAAGCTAAATACTTCTGCAAGCATCTAAAAAAAGAAAATCCTGATTATAACTACTTAAGAGAATTATTTCGGCACATCAGAAAAAACCTTAATGTTGAAGTAGAGAGTGGCAAGGAAAGGAAGTTGCCCTATGTCCCTACAGAGGAAGAAATAAACAAATTTTATGATACAGTGTGGAAATCAAGGAATATGAAACATGTAGTAATGATTAAAACATTGCTTTATACTGGTGTAAGAGTCTCTGAGTTAGTAAAAATAAAAATATCTGACATAGATTTAGATAATTGCCAAATAAAAGTTGTTCAAGGTAAAGGAAAAAAGGACAGAATAGTTCCGTTTCCTAATGCATTTAAGAAAATATTAGCTGTGCATTTAGAAAATGTTAAGAAAAATGACGCTAAATATCTGTTTGAGTCAAGTTGGAAGAAAGCATATTCTGACCGGGGAATCAGAAAAATATTAATGAAATATACAAAAGAAGCTAGTATTGAACACTCAATATCTCCTCATACACTAAGGCATTTTCTTTTTACCTGGATGAAGAAAAAAGGCGTAGATGACGCATTAATTCAACCTTATTCAGGTCATGACAGCCGTCAATCTTTAGAGATGTACTCAAAATTATCACTGGGAGATTGCCAGCCAGAGTATGAAAAAAAGATTAAAGATTTTCCAATTTAGTAAGGTTGATGTCCCAAACACCCCAATTCTTCACACTGGTCCTATAAGTGGTTTTTTTGAGCTTAAAAATATCTTAACAGCACCATTAAAAAGAGTTGCCGTCTCCTCTGTTTGATATTTTTTTCGGTTAGTTACAACTAACTGATCTATTTCTCTAATTTTATTT
>Ga0209092_10002838_pt1 | contig 15537 bp, 12 predicted proteins | sample FraStrMetagenome_FD_187446 | JGI IMG/M metagenome (GOLD analysis project Ga0209092, IMG submission 187446) | Marine eukaryotic phytoplankton communities from Arctic Ocean - Fram Strait ARC3M Metagenome (SPAdes) (version 2) | ecosystem: Environmental > Aquatic > Marine > Oceanic | place: Fram...
TCTTGTAGGTTTATTTGAGGATACGAATTTGTGTGCAATCCATGCGAAGCGTGTGACGATTATGCCTAAGGATATTCAGTTAGCTCGTCGCATTCGTGGAGAGCGCGCTTAGAGATAATATACCAAGCTGGTGCCCTAATAGCCTACATGTAACTTCTTAAATATCTGTACTTTTCATCATTTTTACGTTTGTGAAAACTGCTAGATTTTCCTGTTCCCCCAAGTCTTACTTTAAAATATTCACGCTCTCTACATTATTCCCGCCACCAATTTGTTGGAATATTGCCGAGCAACATGCTTTAAACTTGCCCTATCCACCGTGATTGAGAATACATGTCTTCGCAAATCCTTTTCTACCTCATTCACGACCGACTTCTATGAGCTCTCTAAAGTTCCGAGCTATCTACCTAGAAGTCTCCTCAGTCAAAGTCATCGGAATAAGATTTCTTTATTTCTTTGAAAAATCATTTATCTATTGATTTACAAGTACAAATGTAGCGTTAGAACTTTGATCCAAAAGTCACAGGATGCGACACAGTTTCAAATTGGTATCTGAAGTCTGGGCACAAGATATGCCCCCAAAATTCAATTCTATAAATGACATATATTAGCCCTTGAGTACCTTATAATACCGCACACATTTTCTTGTGTATATCGTAGATTATAAAGCAACTATATGTATTTCCCATGCGTTGAATATTTTTTCACAATTCATTTTTTGTCATCTTAAGCCATACCCGCAATTTCATATCTAAATTGAATGGAATGACCCTACACACTACACAGCCTCAATAAAGTATCGCCCTTGCTATTGAATTCATAGGCAGAGGGCACACCTTTACTATTACCGATATTCGTTTTCTCTACAACCTCTCTCGCCTTTACCAACTTCCTCAACTTCATCCACCTTCATACCTACACACTACAAACACAACATCCTCCACCCATCCGTACGTGCGGATCAAGGAATCGACTTCTCAACTCTGTCGCTTAAAGGAAAGGTAGTGGTAATAGCAGTAGCAGTTGTCCATCAATCTCAGTCTCTGCATTCATATTAGATATATTCTCGGCTTAATTGCACATTAATCCATCTTGATATATTCGTTGAATATTCCTTTTCGGAGGGAAATACCATCCATCTTTATCTGTGTAAACGGTTCAGTGTGTTCGTTTGCCAATTTATTTGTACATGTATGTAAGTGAAAACATCGTGGTATTCAACAATAATGTCATCCGCAAGCAAAACGGTAAGGCATGATACCACGGAATCTAAAGTGAGGGATAAGAGCGCAAAACAACAGCTTATAATGCTCGAGCAGATGCGGAAGCAGCATCAATTGCAATCGCAGTTGGCTAAGTTTAATGAACCAATTGGTGATAATCATGGTAGGAGCAGTGGTTCCAAAGGTGTGAAGTATAATCGAGCAAATGTTGGTGCGGCGATTTCAGCGGAAGGTACAGGGTCGAATTCAAAAGAAATTGCTTCGGTTGTTGCTGCTGTACAGAAAAATAAGCAGTCACGGTATGTGCAAAAAAGAAACGAGGCAAAGAAATCGAGTAATGTTCGTTTAGAGGAGGAGGTAGATAAGATTGGTGAGATTGTACAAAATTTAAGCCTGCAATCTTCTAGTTCGGCGAAGTCATTATCGGTTAATAGCAATCCCACATTTAGTGGTGGCGGTGATAAAACTAAATCTCCACTCAATCACAAAGCGAAACTAGAGGAATATGAAATGGTGGTGAAAAATGAGCTGGAAGATATTGATGACGTCGATGACCATGATGAGGGATGGGAGCAAACGAAAGTGTCTAGTATTTTAAATCCAACGAGGGTTACATCGAATAATTCGAAAGATCAAGAGCGCCTAAGGAGCAATAGTGATGATTATTCAGCTAGTGTTAGCAACGCCGATGAAAGCAAAGTTGGAAGTGAGAGTGGCGAGGATTACTCTGATGACGAGGACGAAGGTGAAGATGGTTATAAACCTGGGGGATATCATCGAGTCGAAATTGGAGAAACATACAATCAAAGGTACGCTTTATATGCTTTCATTGAGAAATGATGTGATGGTCAAACTCATCAGTATTATGGTTAGATATATCGTCCTGAAAAAACTTGGATGGGGACACTTTTCAACTGTTTGGATGGTTCGTGATCGAAAGTATTCAAATAAGGACGAAAAAAAGTATTTAGCTTTAAAGGTTCAAAAGTCTGCAGATCATTACACGGAAGCTGCTATGGATGAAGTCGAGTTGTTGGATTGTATAGCGAAGGAGAGAAATCGCTGTAAATCTGCACTTTCTACTAACAAAGATGCTGTCGATTCCGAGGGTTTGACACTTCAACAATTGCACGACTTCTCTCGACACACAGCTACGTTGCACGATTCTTTCTTTCATACTGGTAAAAATGGTCGCCATATGTGCATGGTCTTTGAGATGCTTGGTTGCAATTTATTATCTGTTATAAAGGCAAGTTTTAATTTAGAAACAAGCAAGTTGCGTGTTGAGAAACTTGCTCTATCATTGGTATACGAATTATTTTTCAGTTCTTGCTAACGAAAAATGACGCCTCAGGCTTTTGATTATAGAGGAATTCCGATTCCAGCAGTAAAAAATATGGTCCGCGGAATTTGTAAAGGATTGGAGTTTTTACACCGAAAATGTCGGATAATACATACTGATCTAAAGCCTGAAAATATACTCTTACATTTCAGTCCTAACGTTTGTCAGGAAGCCGATAATTCCGTTTTGTCTGTAGGCTCAAGTGTTACACCGTCTTCAAGCCAGACCGCTATTTCGGTCAAGGAACTTGAGCGCGCCCTCGAAAATCCAAACTTAACGCCCGACGAACGACGGAGACTAAGAAATCGCTTGAAAAAGAAGCGGCAAAAGGAAAGAAAATCTGATGACCGGTTGAAAAATGTCTATGAGTGTGTCGAACAAATATCAAATCATAATGTTGTACTGTCTTTAGTTGAAAATGAGCTGAATGAAAGCAGAGATCACGTCTCTAATCCTTCTCCTAAAAAAGTCTTGGAAAGACTGTCTCATAGCGCTTTTGTTGCGAATAATTTTTCTGCCGAGCGGTATGTACCAACAAAATGGAACAAGGTTGTGAAAGATGCCGTCGTAAAACCAACGCCCAAGGGCACATCACTGGTCAACGGCGAAGATACCGCGAAGCTAACATTTTTGTTACGTGCATTTGGTCCAGAAGGAGAAGTTGCTGATAATATCTCAAATGTTTTGAAATTAAAATGGGAAAAGGTCACAAACAAAACAATAAGTCGTTTATGGTAAGTTGATGTATGGAACAATTGTATTTTTTGGTAGCTCAACGACAGCATTGAACTTTGATACTAGGAGTGGGAAAATTGTTTTCGACATGAACCACTTGCAAGAAGGTCAGGTTTCGTCAGTATTTCAGCTTGAGCAGTGGAAGCGGTTTGTAATGAATGAAGAGCAAAAGAAATGTGTCTCAGAAATTATTCGTCTTGTTGGGAGTAATCTTCATCCTGGAGAGAGTTTCCACAATAATTTTTTGCTCGGAGATGTATCAAGTCAAGATTATAAATGTTTACCATACTCAGCATTTTCTCTTTCCTTTCCAAAGAGTTCGATGTTTACTGTTTTATCTTTTTTTGAGCATTTAATTCCGGGTTTATTATTTCTGCCGTATAGCTCCGATCAAGGAATACCGAGCTTGGACGATATTGTTTTCAGTGAGAGCGGAAAAGAGATGGTTTTTCGTGTTTCTGACTCTGAAGAAGATAATGTACATTCTTGCATACTAGGTTTTGATGTTCGTCTGATTAAAGGTTTTAATGCAAGACCAATAGTTGGAGAATATGGTGCAGCAAGCTTCGACTTAAAAGGAGATGTAAACCATTGGTGGTCTTCACGAAAATCTCTATATACTCGAATGAAACCATACATTACGACAATTTGTTCAAATATAAGCAATGGTGCACCGGCGTGCACCCCTTCTTCTCCAACTCCGAATACGGTTGAAGAACAAGTTGTCGTTACTCCTTCACCAGGTGCGGAAGTTATAAGCAATGACACGACAACAGCACCTAGCAATAATCCTGCAGATTTGACTGATGTCGCTGCACTTGCGTCTGCAAGGGCAGTTATTGTTGACCTTGGAAATGCATGCTGGACATATCGCCACTTTAGCGAAGATATTCAGACTCGTCAGTACAGATGCCCAGAAGTTTTAGTCGGTAGCAAGTGAGTTCTTCCCGTCTTGATTTCTTTTGTAGCTATATTCTCATTTTTATTTTCTAATTTCGTTCTTACTCTTTATTAGTTATGATTGCGCTGCCGATATATGGTCTCTTGGATGTATCACCTTTGAACTTTTAACCGGGGATCTACTGTTTGACCCGAGGGCAGGAGACAATTACGATCGGGATGAAGATCACTTGGCAATGTTTCAAGAATTGCTTGGAAAGATGCCAAGAAAGTTTGCATTGGCGGGCAAGCACTCTCGAAACTTTTTTACCAAAAAGGGCGACTTGAAGCATATACAACAATTAAAATTTTGGCCAATACATGAGGTCCTCCACGAAAAGTATCATTTTTCCAGGAGGGATGCAAAAGAAATATCAGATTTTATGCTGCCCCTCCTTCAGTTTGACCCTCAAAAGCGATCGACTGCTCTTGGGTGCTTAAGAAGTAAATGGTTAAAGATTTAAATCAAAATTAGATTAGCGTGGAATGATGAAACGTACAATTTGAATTAAAGTTAAACATGGAATGACGAAGTGTTGTACAATATTTTAATTAAATAAAATAAAATTAGCACTTGGCTGGAGATCCACTTAGGTTCATCGACACATCTAAAACGAAGACACAAATAATTCATCCAAAATGTTAACCACATTGCGTATACTTTGGGAAAGAAATTAATACGGGATGATGCAAGCCAAGTATCAATTATTTATGACTTTTTGTTGAGTGGATATTAATATTGTATGTCTATGATGTCCTGTACTATCACATGATTACAAAGTTGAGTCAAAATATCGACTCCATAGAGAGGCTGTATTAGACATTAATCGACAAAACATGACGTCTTTGAAAGTCACATATAGTTTTTAATCTCGAATGCATCAAATACATGTTTTAGATTATTCTTCATCGTTTGCATCGTTTCTATCTTTTTCCTTCGATTCTTTCAATTCTTTTGACCTCAACTGCAGCAAGTAAACAACCTTTCGTTGAAGTCCAACAACAAGAATGTCCTTTATCGCACTGGACAGACGGTCGTCTTCTCCCATAAGCTGCAATAGCTTCGAGGAGTCGATACGAAGTAATGTAGAGTTTTCAGATCCCACTGTTTTGATCGTTGATGATGGATAATCAATCGCATCTAGCTCAACTCTATCCTTTCCATTCACTTTCAATTTCTGCTCTTGGTGTAGAAACTGCATATCTCCCAACAATCCAACTGCACCAGGGATATTAATATCATAACCATCTGTCCGTTCTATAGAAAGAATACTTTCTCCTTCGAAAAAAAGTTCTATGGAACCGCTATATAGCCAAAACAAGTATTTTCCAGGAGAATCATTTTTATCAACGAATATAGTTCCAGGCTCAACTTCAATCCATTCGATGGCACCACATGCTTTCATTGCCCGAAATTGATTCATCGTAATGCCTTTGGGCTCAAAGAGTAAAGTAAATACTCTCATATCCAAATCCCTTAGTTCTCCAATAAACAGAGCCTTAACCTTCGGTGACAGGCTTCGGCCAAACGACAATGTTGCCAAGACGAGCATAATACTTTGAAACATGACATCTTCGGTTGCGACTTCGTCCAAACCAGCCTCATATTCAGATGAAATTCGCAATAACCTTGCTATAACACCAAACAAACGTATCTCTGCGCTACCAAATCCAAAAAAGGTATACAGATCGTTTACAAACCTCGTAAATCCTGTAAGCATCTCAACCTCAACAAGTCCATCACTCTCGATTTCTTCTAGCTCTTCACCGAGCTGTTCCAAATTGTTCAATACTTCCTGACCTATAGGATCTTCTAGCAGCGCCAACGCTAACGATCCAGTATTATCATTCAATGTGCTTTCCATTTCGAATATGACATCGAAAAGGCTCAAGCTGGTGTTCAAGAGAGAGTTACATTTTCGTCCGACGGTGATGCTCGTTTGGAACGCACTGGAAAAGACTGTGATTTGAAGAATGAGAAAGCAAGATAGGACTTCATAACAACTTCCTAGTTTCATTTGATGCAAATTTATTCCAGATTTTGTGTGCCTTATTCCTTGGTCCTATGGATTTTGTTGTTAGAATTTTAATTTTACTCGTACGTTGGGGAGAATGTGACGACTGAGAATATCGAGGAATGCAGGAATCTTCCTGTCTTTTGCTCGCGGAAAGTCTTGTCGTGTACTCCATTTGTGATGTGTCTACGCATGCCTTTTCAAGTTTTCGTTCCAGATAGCTAGCTTTCCTGATTACTCTATATCTCACAATCTGTCAAAGTCAAAACTAAGAGAAAAGCAATATATACTTTACATGTTATATAAGACTTGAGGTACTGCATGGGAGGAGAGTGCATATTCTAAAAGAAAGATGTTGTAGACATGCTTCCTCCAAAAAGAAAGGAATAAAATGAGTTTGTAGTGCTACGGCAATCGAATATTAGTCCGGCATTCTCAATCCATTTTCAATTCTGTTGTCGACTCCATTACAATGCTTTTCTGTGAAGAATGCGTGAACCACTTTCTTCATAATCTGCTCGAGAAACCCACATATTTTTGAAAGTAGCCAAACTGGCGAGAATAGAACCACCAGTCCATGCTGAATTCATTCTTTCAGGAGATGAAAAGATGCGTATCCTAGTGTGAACTGGAGCACGACTTCGTACTTCGTTCAAGAAACGTTCGCCAAATCCAGGGAGAAGCGTAGAACCACCAGCTAGAACCACTTGCTCAAATAAGGTTGAACGGAAATCGAGATCTGACTTCATTACAGAATTCACTAATGCATCGGCGACGCCAATTTCTTCCGAACCCGTCAAATCTGGCCTAAAAAGAATCTCTGGCGCTCTAAACCTCTCAGCAGCTAGAGAAACAACTTGTCCATCTGGAAGCTGGTATTGTGTCGACGAATTGTTGTTTATGCTTTCTTCTTCTTTCGATGGATCACTAGCTACGTAACATACTTCCTCTTTAATAGTTTTCACCAAATCAACCTCCGCAGAAGTTCTAAAAGCTAAACCAGATCTACGCATAAGAAGTTGAAGGTGGTTACTTACATCACGTCCACCAATGTCAGATCGAACAACCGAATGGGGCAATGCAAAACCTTCGTACACTGGAACTACTTGCGTTAAGCCTTCGCCGACATCAATTGCAACGCCAGTCGTCCTACCTGAAGCATATAAACTAAGTACGGCTGGTGGAGCAAAGAAAACTGCGGGTGCACGAAAGGTTTCAAAAAATGTTTCAGCAATGCGCTCTCTGTTACGTCTCGGATTGAGAGGTGCTTCCGTTAATAAGACAGGATGCTCATCAACCTTGGCATTCAAATTTTTATACACGTGTTCCCACACCTTTTCCATAGAGGACCAACTTTCCGGTGTATCAACAACGCATCCATTCTCCATCGGATAGTCAAGATAAAATGCCCCCCTATGATCGTCCAATTTTTTCCCAATAAACACCCCTCCCGCAGATTCATCCTCCTCTAACGCACCCCCGGGCATAATACGCTGATGTTTCACACGTCCGACCTTCGTATCCACTACAACCTACGCAGCAAGCTTTATCAATCGATTTTGATTCATAGACAAAAATCTGTAAGATTTATGTACTTACTTTGGGTTTTGATCCCCCGGCAAATCCAGCTTTGACGGATGCCGTGCCGATGTCGAGCACAATTGGCTGATTTAATAAGACGTTGGACGGGACGTCATCGTTTCCACTCATTATTAATTACGTCAAATTGGATCGACTGATTTTTATTTTACTATTAGGGGTGATATCTTTGCAATATTGCTCGTACGCAGTGGTCTGCCGAAGATGGAGTGATACAATGCTTAACATGGACTCCATTTTCGTGAACGAGAGTTGATAGAGAGAACTAATTTCGTAGTGCTTTCTACTTTCTACGGTTATCAGTTATCAGGCTACTAACAAACTTGACGTTAATGAGGAAGCTACTTAGGAGAGAGGTTGTCAATCATAGAATAAATCTAGCGTCATGTCACAAGATCTAGAAATGCTTTTAAATGTTTCAAATACTTGCATAGAGGTGCTATAACGAGCAATCTATTATTATAAGTTACTTGCATAATATCCCTCTAAATGTAGTGTACATAAATATAGGAACTGCTAAGGAAAAAGGCTTGTCTATACTGGTATCTCCCCTAACAAGGATCTTCAAATAAATTCACAGAAGATGATACAACCAGTTTTCCAGAAAAAATTAAGCGCGCTCTCCACGAATGCGACGAGCTAACTGAATATCCTTAGGCATAATCGTCACACGCTTCGCATGGATTGCACACAAATTCGTATCCTCAAATAAACCTACAAGATAAGACTCTGCTGCCTCCTGCAACGCTAGCACTGCAGTCGACTGGAAACGAAGATCAGACTTGAAGTCCTGGGCAATCTCACGAACCAAACGCTGGAACGGAGCCTTGCGGATAAGCAACTCTGTGCTCTTTTGGTACTTACGGATTTCACGAAGTGCAACGGTTCCTGGTCGGTACCTGTGGGGCTTCTTGACACCTCCGGCAGTGGGCGCGGACTTGCGAGCGGCCTATAGAGATGTGAACAAAAGCATAACAAAATGTCAAAATAACATTCAAAGTGAGAACAACACATCAAATATATTACTTCGGAGTATGAATCTTTCAACGAGACGATTCGCATATCTATAACGTCTCTACGTTGAAATGTACATATATATAGGTTCACATATAGCCAGAATAGCTTCGCTCTCTCTAGAACTTTTCAAATAGATACCCTCGTACGTAGAATCTCTACGCACTCTTAATCACGAGATAAAATGGCAATAGTCGCCCAAACCTTACTACTTCATAATATGATCAACACACAATAATCTCTTACCTTGGTGGCGAGCTGCTTACGAGGGGCCTGTAGTTACATGATTATGAAGATTTTGGTGAGTTATTACATTTTTAGGTGATTTTTTTTAAAAATTGCTTAGAAAATCGATAATACGCGGAAAGTCGCGCTTCACTTAAAAATGCTGAAAAATACCGTTGCATCCTGCTGCTCACGTCACCGCAACAAACAAAACCACACGAATCAAGCAGGATAGCATCCACTGTCTATGTTGGTGCCACTTGAAATTGAATTAATAAGTTTATTGAAGTATGTGTGCTTACCTTGCCTCCTGTGGATTTGCGTGCTGTTTGCTTTGTACGTGCCATGATTGTTGATGATGTTGGCGTCGATGGTTAGTTGTGCTGTTTTGTGTGTGTTGATAAGAATTTGGATGGATTGAGGATGCGGACTAGAAGAAGGAGGGCTTCGCTCGCGGAGTTTTTTGCGCATGCGCGAATGACTTCGTAGGAGTAAATCTTGATCTTGATAAATTGTACTTACGCTCGTAACTACTCTCGTAAACCTGCAGTGAGGTTGCGATGTCTTTTGTTTCTCAATGAGTAGAGAGTTCGTTAAAGTTATTGCGCAGTGCGCATACTTTAAGGTGTGTTACGAGGATATATTATGTAATGGCCGTTAGGAGGAACGAAATTTTTCTCAACGGTGCGACGTTCAAATGAGCGCGTATTTTTCAAATTTTTGTTCAAAGTATTTCTGTATTCAATACTTATACGAGACTGACTTGTAAATACCTGTCGCATCACTGTCAAAGCTAGTGACCCGGTGGGTTGAGGGTTACCAGTTACCATATTGTGAATGTACCATCTTTTTTCTCAGTTTGTCGTTTACACCGCTAAATGTAACAATTCCGTGGAAGGTGCAAGCAGTTTTACTCGAAGATCGTTCAGATAGTTATCAACCAAGAAGAAAGGCACTAACCATGGTGTTACCTCGAATAATAAAGATTTTGTGGTAGGACTCATGGAGGAAATTCCTCATCCATACGTTGCTAACGACGAACTCTTTCAGAATGAGCTTGTTCTTCGACGAATTGAAAACCCTTGCTCTCACACAATGTATTCAATCTATTTTGTCAACTTTCTTATAAATTTACCTGCTTCTGCAGAGATCCTTTATAGTTTTTTGTTATTACTCTTATGCGTGCATACAATAACTCCGTGTTTTGATTTACTTCATTTTTCTTCAGTTCTACCAACTGTTTCGTATTGCTTGCGTCCAGTTCAATCTAATTCCTAAAGTCTGAACATTAAGTCTTTTACACTTCATTTCTTTCTGTTTTCTTAGACTTTTTGGCTATCAATTATCTCATGCTGTTGATGGTTAAAACTGAACCTTGATGACATATTAGAGAGTTGCATGAATGAAACCACATAAGAGATTTATCAAAATAGCGAAGTTGAAGGGATGTACAGGTAGATTCTAATCTACGATCCATCCAGAAGTCATCTGGTGATTACATGCAAAAGAATTTGAGAATATGATATCCTCGTTCCAATCTTTTATGTCTTTAAAGCTTACGAAATGATTGACATTAATTTAATACGTATTTCCAAGACTATCAGTTAGTTCATCATCAAGGAAGTCACCTGGATTTCCAAGCATGAGTTCAATGAAACGATTTTCTTCGGATACTGAACGAAAGATCATTGCATCCGGTTTTTCTGAAACTAGATTCTTCTCTGGCTTGTAATACTGTACTGTTCGTCCGTCTTTGAATATAACTCTACTAGAAGATCTCTTTTGCAAACGAACGGGTTTTTTGACGTTCTTCTTAGGAAGCTTAGACTGCTTCTCTTTTATAGACTGTGGCTTAATCTTGATTAGGTCAGTTCCTGGGGGGCGATCATCCTCTACAATTTCTCCTAAGCCCGAAGTGATCCTTATGGCCGAAGATTCCCCAAAGAAATTCATCGCATACCAATTAGGGTCTTTGCCTTTCCGAGTTTCTTCGAATTTTCTCTTCGCAGACTTTTGCTCAACCATCTGATTAGCTTTTACGGTGGCAAGCTCTGCTTGTAACCGCGCTATCTCGGCCTGTAAATTTCCGTTAGCGAGCTTGAGTATTTCGTTTTCCTTCTCCAAAGTGGCTATAGTTTTATTACCAGCTCCCGCATGAGTTTTATTAGGCTTCGAAGCAGAGGGTGAATGTATAGTATCGAGTAGGTCGATCCTATCCTTTAAAAATCCTGGGTGAGAGTATCTGTGCCAGATGACGCCTTTCTTGCCATCAACGCCAATCTTCTTGAATTTATACGAATTGAGAGACCGCATAAAGGATGAGTATTGATTGTGTTTGAAATACTTTGGAATCTCTTCCATTCCGAGGCGCTCTTTTTCATATACAATAAACGATTTACCATCATCGTCCCACTTTGCTATGCTCGGGTTACAACTCGAAATCATATGGAATGCGTCTATTCATATACCGATATGTGAAAAAATAAGATTAGCATTGGACCTGCTTCTCGTGTGTGCACATTCTTTACATCAGCTTCATGATTGAACTTACTCGTAAGAAAGGTGGGAACCTTTTTGCCTGTCTGCCGATTGACAGTTTCAGGAATCGCGGACATATCAATATCATTCATAATTTGAATGAGAATGCTTTATCTTCCGTCAACGGTTCTTATGATTGCGTGCACGTATTTTCAAGCAGTGTTACCTCTAGTTGGGAAGTTGGGAGTATGGACGTTGACAACTCAAATTATTTTTATGATCGTATGGGGGCTGCTTAAGAACAATCCAGATAATCCTATTCACTGAGTGTTATCCGTACGTAGAGAGCGCTTGACCTTGCGATGAGTTAAGCCTCGTAATTTAAAATGGCTATGTCTTATTACTCTTCGCTGGAATTGAGGTGGAATTGTAACCTACATTGGAGAAATCCTACGCCACACCTGTTGCCCTATCGTAAATTGGGTCATTTATATTCCACGTTGTACGTTCACTTGTACGTGTACTTGTACATGTACCGATGTACCGATAAGCCGATAAGTTATATTCGTACATATTACGGAAATGTCTTCGCAAAAAACGAACTTACGCTCGTACATGTAAGGTCAAGAATTTCAGAATTTCCAAGGAGCAAAAGAGGGTAACTTCGAAAGAAAATATTGGATTTTTGGAAAAGTAGAAATTCCTGTGTTGTGTTCTACAAATAAGAATCTTAGTAGTTCTCGCTACATTCGTACGATTCTTTATGTCAACGAGGTTCGGTACTTGTGTTAGTCATTCGGCTAATTCGATTGTAATGGAAACTCTACTCTAATCTTCAAATATTGCTTGACACGTAAAGTCGACACGTAAAGTCTCTACCTAATTATCACTTTTCAGAAGTCCGAGTCCTGCACCTTTTTAATCACCGAAGAAAACAATAAATCGATATATCAAAACTTATTAAACCCCTTTTGCGCTACAATGTACTCTCTCATTTCATTTGAAACGGTACTAGGTACGAGAACTAAGAGAAAGTCCGCCGAATACTAGCGTACATGTACGCATGTCTGTTATCTACGACTACGACTGCCACATTCACATTTTAACCGATGAAGAATCTCGCAACGTACACAAACGAATCTAGTTGACAAAAGGTGTGACTGTGTGACATGTTGTGACATTGTGACACCGTGACACCACACCATAGGGATGCCGGGTGCCGGGATATCGGCCAGTTTTTCAAACATTGCACCCGAAAGGCATACATACTACACAGCGTCAACAAATTCGTAGTAACATCACAGAATACAGTTTATATTGATACATACATGTACCAAAGGGCACGAGAATAAAACAGATTTCTAGAGTTGGATTACATAAATTTTGTTCTATATTTTAGAGAAGTTTAACAAAAACGCTTGGATTTGGAGCCTTTATTTTGTGTCTTTTTCCTTTTTGAATCATCTCGATTTTTCTCTGTGACGTATATACGAAGGCTTTCGTGTATGTGAAGTGTGAAGGTGTGTTCGTTATTGTGCAAAGAAGCAATAGGTCTGTCTATATCCACCTACCTAACTACTTTACTCGGATAAACGATAAAACGTGAGTCTTTTCATTATTTCCAAAAATGTTTCACAGTGAATAGAAGGAATATAATCGTAATATAGTATGTCGTCTTTGCCTTTGCTTACAAAAGGTGACTTCAACGCATCTTCATACAATACTACAGAAAATGGAGAATTTCGCAGAATATCATCGAAATTAGATGAGATTGGTAATGATGACGACGATGATGTACCAAAGCTAGGGGTTTTGCAGATAATGGCTATCTTATCGGGGGCTTTTGCATATGGCGGAGTTATGTCGACCTATTTTCTATTAACTCTTCCAAGTGAGTGCTCTGTATTTGGTGATGGAAGCAGTATCGCTCTTGGTGTTTTTGTGGGTATTGCAGGTTTCTCGCAGTTGGTAGCTCCGATAGTAGGACTGATAAGTGATCGATGTTCCCATCCAATGGGGAGACGGAGGCCATTTGTAATTGTTGGCGGAGGGCTCTCTATAGCGGGGCTGCTAGTGCAGCAAACTTTCTCTGCACGAATCGACGTTGACAACAGAAATTGGTACATTTATGTAGTAGCTTTCTTTTGTACGATGATCGGAATGAACACAATTTTTGCTGCAATGATTGCATTAATCCCAGATCTTGTTCCGAAACATCAGATCGGGACAGCAAATGGATTTGAGGCCTTGCTTTTTGTTTCAGGTAGCTTATTTGGCTTTGCATCCTTCAACACATATTTGAATGAAAGTTTGTACTCTATATACGCCTTTTATATCGCCCTTAATTTCGGATGCATTATTTTGACTTGGATGTACGCAAACGAACAACCCATTCTCGTTCAAAACATAAAAAATCAAGCGCAGATAAATACCTTCCGCGAAGATTCAATTCGCTCTCTTGATGATTATGCATATCCTAGTTCACCGATAACATGGACGCAAGTCAAAGATTCCTTTTTTATTTCCCCAACGGATCATCATGATTTTTTCTTCGTGACAGTAAGCAGGACATTTTATTACATGGGTATAAGTGTTCAGACGTTCTTTCTGTGAGTATATTTTTATATGTACCCGTGGGGATATTTTCGCTTTCATTAACCTGTAACAGGTACTATTTGAGAGACATAATCAAAGTATCTGATCCTGAAGGAAGCATGGCCATTCTCGCGGTTGTTGGTCAGGCATTTGGTGCCATTGCAACTGTTCCTATCGGAATGATATCTGACTATTGTGGAAAGCAGAGAAAGCCTTACGTTTTTGCGTCATGTGCTATTCTCTCCATTACGAATTTCTCGCTCTTATACACAAGAAGCTTCCGCAGTGTAATGATCATAGCTTCAATCGCAGGAATAGCAAATGGGGCCTACTTAACAATGGATACTACTTTGGCTATGGATACGCTTCCAAACTCAGATGAATCAGCGCGTATGCTAGGAGTTTGGGGTGTGGCGATGTTTATTGGTTCTGCTTTAGGCCCAATGATTGGAGGTCCATTGTTATTCTTGACATCATCTGGTGATGGATCCTATTCTTTGTTCGGTTACGGGTTGCTCTTCTTCTTGTCTGCACTGTACTACAGTATTTCAGCAGTGATTCTTACTTTTGTGAACTCATCTGTAAAAAGATAATGTTTTTTCATTTCTGGTTTTTGAATATGAACTATCAACTTGATACCTTCACGTATTTCATAATATCTTATTTTCTTTCAAGTGCATTAGCGAATCATATTTGCTCTCGAATCTTATTGACAAAACCATTTAGGCTATCAAACTTTAACGTAAATGAAATCATTGTTATAATCAAAATTAATAACGTGAACATCTTAGGAATTTACTCCATACGCAGCAATAATATCTATTTTTGGTTAGTGCGCTACTCGACAAATTCCACAAACTCGTATCAACCTATTCTAAAGCAACCGCGTTCTTAATTGAATCAATAGACGCACTCAGGCCATATACAATGCACAAAGGCATGCGACGTCCATACTGCATCCTTTAGTGGCCGGATGTAACGATTGGCTTTCAACATCATACGCCACAGCGCTTAGTTGGATAACCCTGCGATCTTCTCCTCCTGCTTCTAAATGTAATATAATTAAAGTGGCATTTCCATCACTTATCCATTTGTGAATGTTTAATTTTCCTTCCCTTCTTTCACGGAGTCGTGGGTCAAACAATAGCTGTAGAAACAGATTGTGGCTGGTCTACATTCACCTCGTCGTCCTCACTCTAGTGAATGAATTAAACTGCGACTTTGAATGGACATAGTAAGGCAGGTAATAGCTTGCTTGTTCCTCTTTCCTCTCTCTGATCATTGTCTTGTTCAAATGGAGCATTCTCATCTAGTTCTTCACATTGGCTATCAGCCAACTCGCTGTCAAAACTTTAGAAAACTATGTTTCAAA
>Ga0209092_10002839_pt1 | contig 15534 bp, 10 predicted proteins | sample FraStrMetagenome_FD_187446 | JGI IMG/M metagenome (GOLD analysis project Ga0209092, IMG submission 187446) | Marine eukaryotic phytoplankton communities from Arctic Ocean - Fram Strait ARC3M Metagenome (SPAdes) (version 2) | ecosystem: Environmental > Aquatic > Marine > Oceanic | place: Fram...
AATTTTACATAAGTTGAGATTCGTACGTTACTTAAAAAAGTATTCAATTACATGTCTGCTGTATAGATCTCGTATTTGATTAACACACGAGACCAATAAATTCTTTACGTTTTGAAATCTCGACGTTACAATTTTGAAAAGGAACGATGAAAAACAAAAGCTAAATGCAAATAAGGTGGTGGTGGTAGTTAGCATGCCATTTTTTTCGTGTCGTGGTCTATAATTCGCTATAAATCAAACTTTTTTCGTGGACAATTTATTTCCATCAACGTTCGTAACCAAACGTATTTTTTAACACATGGATGAAATATAAATCAGTTCTAATTTGAATCAAGACATGAATTTAACAACTGAATAATCATCCCTAGTAAAAGCTTAAGGATTTGAGACACATGGCACCGTTGATATTACATCTTCTAAGTACAATGCAATCATATTGTGCAAATCGTAATATTGCTTAAATAAAGTTTTGACATAGATTTTACGAGATTATTAATTAGAGGAATAAAATATTTGGTTTGACAAATTTTCGCGGCTTACGATTCAAAAAAAGTTAATGTGGTGAACGGATTTTTTAACTCATTTTTTATTTAAATGCATGTGTATTACACAAATTCTGAAGATTTAAAATAGGATTTGGACTATTTCATTCCTTAATTCTGTTATGTTATAATTTTCTTAATAACGTTGTTTCCTGTCCCACTTACTATAAATAGTTTTTTGATCATTTGGAATCTCATTACACATAGGAGAGCAACGGGAACGTATGCTAAGAGTATCAATATTTATAATTAAGAATTAGGATGTGACACTTTTTTATTAAATTTATTTTTAAACCATGTAATCACATGTACGGTATATATCTACTTGTTTTAGGTTTTTGCTGTTTTACATAGAGTAAAACCAAACACGAGATATAAAGACAAAACTTATCAAACCAGCATAATTTCACAACGATCAAGAAAACCTATTGCAAATTCAGTTCCAGGATGCGTATTTCTGTCTTCACCGTTCTATCCAGCTTGGCTCTTGTCCAAGCTAAACTAGCTCCGCTTGATGCACGAAAACTCAAGCCCAGCGATGCTGGAGCTTACCATACGGAAGGTTTTGAACAATTGGCCGAGAGATATGCATCTGAAGCACCCAAGTCTAAACTTGATGTGATTGTAGATGTTTCTGAGATCGCTGCCTCTTTCTGTGCACCAGGAGATAGTCTGTGTCAATCTAATGCCTACAAAGCCACCCTAGAACAATTCCATTCCAGCAAAACTTACGGATCTGTCCAATTTCCCAAGGACTTTGACAGCAGAGTGAAGAAATCCTTTAGTGAAGTTTTCCAAGCAATTCATGAGACCGACAATGAAGATATTGACTCCCTTGTCAATAAACTTAGAGATATCGAAGACAGAATTGAAGACTTGGAAGATGTTAACCAAGCTCACCAAGTTGCTGGACTTGCCTCTGTTTCTGTTGCCATTGAAAGTGCCAAGTTATGGCACGGAGTTTACCATGATGAGAGCCACCCTCTTAACAAAATGACCGGATACTTCCCAAACAACAGAGGTCTCAAACAAAGAAACCTTCAAGACAACGTAATCGCTGCTGATGTTGAGGCTGCTATTAACGCGGCTATCAATGCCATCGACCAAGACATAACAATCCTTGCTGTTTGGCCAGGCATCATTCTTGCCATAATCCCAAATGCTTACTCTGCTTCCGTCACTGCTGCTTTTGAATCATCAGAACCTGAATTTGATGGATTTTATTTTGGACATTGGTACGAAAGGTGGGACGATGACGAACGTCGCTAGAGAGGATTAAATGCGAGAAGCAAATTTCATGAAACATCGATTGTACTCTATCCTCGTTTTAAGGAGTAAGCTTTAATGCACTGTAACAAATGTGAAATTGTATTCCAATTTTTGTTCTATATGTTTATTACAATAAGAGATATAATATAAAAAAATTTCTTCCAACAGAAGGGCCATCATTACTTTGGAAAGTAATTGCGGAATCTTGCCTATTACATCACCACTTTTTCATCTAGTTTTGGGATTTTCGAATCCGCTCTTATTTTTAAAATCTGCATGTGCTCTATTGGAATTCAAAAATTTGAAAAATGTATAAATATCTAAGTAGAATATTATCCACACAATACAACGGAAAATAAGTCTTTACTAATTTCAATTAGAGAATTTTTTTCATTTTTCGTTAGTCTATGTTACACATGAAAGATTCCATATTTGCTCCTCTTTATCGTAAAAAGAAAGAGAGAGGAAAACAATTTTAATTTCTGCAACCACAGGTTATTCCGCAGTTTGCTACCATTCATTTTCGTTTGGGACTACATTTCAAAAACATTTCAACTGAAATTGATGCCTTTAGATTTTAAAGTTGTGAGAAAACATATCCTTTTAAATGATGACGCCTTATTGCATCAATTTCATTAAAAAAATTCTATCCATGAAAATATAACTCTCTTTTTCCCTTCAATCCAAGGACCAGAATTCTACCGTGATGTTTTATTCTTCTTCTTGTCTACTTGAACAGCAGCAGAGATAAAATTTATGTTTACTACGTACAGAATATACAGTATATTACGTAACTAGCACATAACCGTAATCATAGAATTTCACCAGCCAACTTTCCTTCTCAAACCAGAACTTTTTTGGTTTTGTATACTCGATCGAATTAGTTCAAGTTGAAAGAGAATAGAATTTGAGCAAACTCAGCACTACCAAACATCAACTTTACATATAATTAATATATTAGTAGATAAGTGGACTGAACAATATATATCTAAACATGGGACGAGTTGCGAAGTATAAAAAAGTGAAAGCATGCGATCCTTTCGCTAGATCAAGCACAAAGGCTAAGTCTGGACTAATGATGCCATTTTCATCCATAGTGATGGACCCCACACGAAAGAGAAGCTTAAAGAAAAAATCTCGAAGGGAAAAAAGGAGAGGAGGAAAAAAACCTTCAGACAAATATGATGGTTTTGATGCTCCTCCTCAAGATCATGAACAAGATGATTTCGATTTAGCTGATCCTTTGCTCACAGTGAAAAATACAGGAAAACTTAATAAATTGGATCATGGTTTGGAAATAGAGACTTCAGCTGCTGTGAAACCAGGTAAACGAATAGACGAAATTATGTGCCATGTTCCTCAAACGGACAAGGAGGAAGCTAGAGTAGCTCGAATACTAAAGCTAAAACAGCCAAAAGATGATTTGCGAGTTGGTGATACTCCTGAAAGCGCATCTGCTCAAACTACAAAGGTGACCACAGAAGGCCGCAGAGAGGGTGAAAGTATGACTGCATTTAAGAAAAGATTGAGTCGAGAAACTCGTGAAGCACTTATTAGAAGCAAATTATCATCACTACCACGTAGGGTAATGAATCCAGAGAAACTGGCAAAGAAAAAGGCTTTTCTCGAAAAACGGAAACTTTTGAAAAAAGGTCGTAGACGTAAAACAAAACAAAACTCTTATGAAGACGACGATGATTACAATGAAAACAGTGAGCAAAATAATGAAAACGATCAATTTGTGACAGGTGAAAGAGCAGTTGCTCAAATGAAGGTTGGTCTGACTGAACAAGTGAAGAGGCCACCAATATTCAATGTTCTTCCCCGTGGTGCAAAGCCCAAAACGAAACCTAGCCCACAGGCTAATAGCAACGGTATGAATGAGGCTCAAGAAGCTCGAGAGAGGAGAGCAATGGAGATGATACGGGAAAAAGTAATTGCGTCTTATGCTCAGATGAAAGCTAAGAGAAAAAATCGTTGATCCTGAACATGAAATATCCTTAAGGTGGACAAAAAGCATAATCTCTAATCTGAACTTAAAGCGCTCAATTCCTTTCATGATTTTTGATGATTTTTGTAGGATAAGTTATCAAACAGGGGTTTTCAATGGTTGAAAAAGAGGATAAAAACTTGGCATAATTTTTAATAATGAAAGCATCAAATAAAACGTGTACAAAATACTCTTTTACTCTATGGGATCTGTTTCAACACATTGCCATTAGTACAATTAAAATAATATCATATACAACAACTTAGCTATCCATATTTTATTCACCACATGAGTAGTATTTAAGAATGCTCTTCTTCATACACACCTACACATTCAGATGACGGGAAGTCACAAACCGTCTTACAATCAAAAAATATGAAAGAGCATTGATCTTCACAAACAATTTTACAAGCTGGTCCAATCGGCCCATAGATGGTATCGTTTTGATCCGCCCCGCAAATGTTTTGGGCACATGTTTCTCCACACTCTGGGAAACCATCTTCATTAACAATTGTTGCACATTCCGAAATATTAAACTCTCCAATACTTTCATTTGCAGGACATGTACCGTGATTATGACAAAGACCAGTGCATGCAATATCAGGTTCGTCATCTCCACAAATGTATTTATTGGGAATAGTTACAGCATAGCTGTCACGACATGGTGCTCCACCCCAAGGTAGATAGATGAAGTTAGTAAAAAACCTATATTGCTCACCGAAAAAGAATTCAACTAAGTCTTCAATCAAACCTGGAATAAAAGGTTTTGTATAACCGTGGCAGTCCTGTTCATTGAAGTCCTGTGCCGGTAAAGAACATTCTCCTGCTTGAATGACGTCACCGCTAAAATCTTCACTTTGACCCTCATCTCCAAAAACCGCACCAAATTTCGTTGGTGTCAACGATGCACCAAGCGAGCTATCACCTGGAGACCAGAAAACGATGTAGTGATCACCATTACCAGCTAGGTCAATTAGTTTATCCTGTACTACCCACATATCAGATCCTCCAAATTCTTCATGAAAAAAACAGCGAGTTTCTCCACCCCAATCATGATAAGTTGCATAATTAACGTCTTCACCCCCTGAGCTTTTGATGTATAAAGATCCAGTTACTTCGATAGTTAAAGGATCTTCTCCAAAATCGCAGTTACTAAGATCTTCAACTCCTGGAACGGCAATTACTCCAAGGTCGTCAACGCCCATATCGTTCTGAATTTCACCGTACGCAACTTTTAAGTCGTCTGGGATATCATCATAACCTTTACATTTTCTATCAATAGGCGATCTATCGCAGTATACATCGATTTCATCTTGGGTTGCATTCGCAGCAGGAAGACCACGTCCAAATACGGCAACAGCAACTTTATCATCCTTAAATCGTTCTACAACAGGAACTGTACCACCGACCATTAATGTATCAAAATCAGATGGACGGTCAAACTTGAGCCAAAAATATAAGTGTCCACAAAGAGCTACTCGTGATGTAGAAGAAGATCTTGTGATATCTGTGATGAATGCTGCGTCACTCCATTTGTCAAAAGTCGCACCGCCATGGGCATTGTCAACTAGGGGGAAATGTGCATTGACAGAAAATGCAAAGGAAAAAAGCAGAATATTGCTTGGATGCATCTTGTTTTTTCCAATCTTGATTATCGTTTTCTGCGCTTCAAAAATTATGGTAAGTTATGTGTTTATTATCATCATCTGCAGAGATTAATTCCTTGCACTTCTTACACAAGTTCATTTGATGAGGTGATCAATAAACTTGCGTCATTTGATAAAAAGGAATAAGTGACATTTTCTATCTAAATACTAATCTAATAACATTCCTAAGTATTTCTTTCCCCTGTTAAGAACTTAGTTGTCTTCCTTTGTTGGTAAAAAGAAAGAGAAAAGCTGACTCAAAGTTTTTTCATTTAGTGCAAAATAGTATCATAACTACAAAACTTACGGTCAATTCTATTGAAATTAGTCCCACAATGACGAAAGCGGTCACTTTTCTTGACGAGCGTGACATCATACATATTATTCTAGATAATCTTGATGCTATATTTACACGTATACCATATTTATTTCAAGAGCTGTTTCTTTTTTCTTTCACCTTACTTACGTCACATTTTCAATTGTCAAAGAATAATCAACACAGCAGATTCAGATGTGCAGCAGTTTTTATTAGTTACTATACCGTACCTATAGCATTTTCAAATAAATACCTCGTATATTACACGTGGAAGTACACTTTTCTACGGAACACGTTTTAAAAGGATTCTCAGATGTGCAGCAGTTTTTATTAGTTACTATACCGTACCTATAGCATTTTCAAATAAATACCTCGTATATTACACGTGGAAGTACACTTTTCTACGGAACACGTTTTAAAAGGATTCTGCTGATTTAGATGGCATACCTTGTATTCATTAGACTATTCCAAGAGAGCATTCCTCATCGAAACATGCTTAGTGCTGCGATTAGAAACAGCCGAAACTCGCATACACGTGCATTCCTAGCTTCTGCTATAAGTGGAAGCGCTGTATTCGCTGCAGTTTCAATCGAGAAAAAAGACCACTCCTACAATGTAGCAAATTTCAATCTTTATTCGTCTTTTGGATCCACTCAGTGCTCTGCAAAACTTACGTCGAAGGATCTACAATCAAATAGAAACGAATTTTCATTGGAAGGCAATGAATATCAATCCAACTCATCTTCTGGACCTTCGTTAATTCTACCCACACTGCAAGCAAGCAACCGAGCCCGAAGATTGGTACAAACAATTCTTTCAATGATTCTTGACTACGAAAAAGCAAAATTTGAACAATCGGAGTTCATGGAGAATCTTCTACTAATGATGGATTATCTTGAAAAATTGATACCCATTGTAGCAGAAAAGGAATTTAAGTATATTGAAGGTATTTCAAGTATAAAAAAAAACGAGAGCACAGAGAGCCAACAAAAATGCTGGGAAAAAGAAGTTGATGAAAGAAAAAAAAGACTAGAAAAAGCACAACACGACTATACCACTAGTCCAAGTGAGGAAGATGTTTTTTTATGGACAAAAGAACAAAATATTGAATATACTCGCAATTGCAAAAATAAGGTAGGATGTGATTCTTTTTCAATATGCAATCAATCAGTATGTATTAGACTTGCTCATAATTTTCGACTTTAAATTCAATTCAGTATCAAGAACAGAAAAAGAAAGAAGTTCGTGAAGCAGCAAATATGTTGGGAAAAGCCGAAGAAATGCTAGCAAAAGTTGGAAATCGACGTAGTACTGTTCATAGAATTGCTGCCCAAAGATTACTTACTCTTTGCCGAGAGAATGGTGGTGTTTATGTGAAGATTGGGCAGCATCTTGTAAGTTATATTTGAACAAAATTGAAGTACTATATCATGACATATCGTTTAATGAAATTCCTACTTTACAATATCTATCATATATCCTGCCGACTTTGTAATTCAATAAATAACAATATAAAAGGCAAATCTTGATTATTTGATTCCTGCAGAATATGTTGAAGTCCTTTCAGAATTATTTGACGATGCACCGGTTTCTAGTTACTCGGATGTTCGAGAAGTAATCAAAGAGGAATTGGGACACTATCCAGAGGAACTATTCGAATCGTTTACAAAAGAACCTATTGCTTCGGCATCTCTAGCTCAAGTTCATGTGGCCACTGAGAAAGGATCTGGTCGAAAGCTCGCTGTAAAGGTTCAACATCGTGGATTGAGAGAGACATCTATCGGCGACTTGAATGCACTCGAGATAGCGGTGCGAGTTGTCGATAATTTATTTGACGATTTTACATATGGTTGGATTGTGGTAAGGCAAGCTCCTTTCATTTTGAAATTCGTCACTATTTTGTGATACCTGTATTTACTCATACGATTCGTGTGTGTAATTTAGGATGAAATAGCACCGAATGTAAGTTTTTCGTTAACATTGTCAGTATTTTCTTTTCATTTCTCTTACCTTTCAACTAAATTTAATGCAGCTACCTATTGAGTTGGATTTTGTGAACGAGGGAAAAAATTCAGAAAAAGCTCTATCACACATTAAAACTTCAGGTCTAGATTGTGTCATACCGGAGATTATTTGGAATAAAACAACAGGTCGAATATTATGTATGCAGTTTGAAGAAGGATTCAAATGCACCAATATTGAGGAGATCGAAAGTGCTGGCCTTCATAAAAAGTAAGAAACATTTTTTGCACTTATCGCATTTTGGTTTCTCCTGTTATTAAGCTTGATTTCACTTTTTTCATTTTCAGAGATGTAGCTAACTTGATATCATCAGTTTTTAATGCGCAAGTATTTCAATCTGGATTTGTTCAGTAAGTTATTTGATCATTAAAGGAAAAGTCATGACAAGAACTTAATTAATTGTGTCTCATATTTATCGATAAACTTATCTATAATAATTGTTAAAAGTTGTGATCCACATCCTGCGAATGTTCTTCTTCGTGAGCACCCAACCAAGAAAGGGAAACCACAGATTGTACTAGTAGACCATGGACTCTATAAACAAATTGATGATGACTTCCGGATCACCTATGCTGAGCTATGGACGTCCTTAATGATGGCTGATTTAGATGGAATCAAAGAAGCTTCCAGAGAGCTTGGTATTGAGGAAATGGTGAGTTTTTCACTGAATACTTCAATGCTCATCTCTCTGATCTACTTTCTTTTAACACTTTTTTTGATTCTTGCCACCAAGTATCCACTTCTGGCAGCAATGCTGACATCCAGGCCTTTTGATGAAATTATTGAGCGGTCAAAATCGGGTTCGATAGATAGCAATCCAAATATGGTAGACACTGGTGATAAGGCTATGATTCAGGGTTATGTTCAACGGTACATCAAAGAAATTTTTTCATTGTTAAATCGAATTCCTCGTCAAATGCTGCTTCTTTTAAAAATGAATGACTGCCTTAGGCATGTAGATTTTGCCCTGGGATCACCCTCTAATACACTTGTTGTGGCTGGGAATTACGCTTCAAAGGCTGTTTTCAGACACAAAAGCTCAGTATCACAAACAGTGTATATGTCTTTACAGAACTTAGTGGATTATTTGAATGTTCGCATGCGTGTTGGGATTTATGAGCTTGGAGTGTGGTGGATAAATGCTTACGGTTCTGTTACCTTACCTACGAGAACAAATTTCAAGGATAATCAAACCTTATAATTAAAATTTAGGCGAATAAGCAAGTCTTCATAATTCATTCTCTCCTCTGATGAAATTTGAATTTGTTGTAAGGCTAAAATAAGGAATCTAAAGTTTTTGTTCCAATCAATTTCTATTTCATCTATTTTCTGACCACATCGTTTGTACAACTCTTTATCGCCAAACATTTGCATCTTTCTCACATGGAGGACAATTTTGATGCCACTCCCTAACAAGTTCTTTATATATGTCATCAAAATTTCATCTTCTGGTGATTGCAGACATTGCTTCATCATTTTATCTACACCTTGATTTTGTTTCGATAATAATCCTCTTAACCCATTCTCAAAAGAGGCATATACATGTTCTGACTGATCACTACAAAAATAATTCAAGGAGCTTCCAGCTGTTGCAATCATACTAAATTCATGGAGGCATCTAACGACATGCGAAACTTTAGAAACGAGACAGAGCCTTGCTCTCGGTATTGGGTTCGAATTGGTTCTATTTTCCATCCAAGACATTTTGCATGCATGAAGTCCATAATTTAATTGAACAAGAAAAGAAAAAATATGGTTGTACTTTTCGAGGATGCTATCATTCAAGATTATTTTCATTGGCCATCGCGGAGCAATATTTAACTTTAAATTTTCTAGAACTTTCATTGGATCAAATCCTCTCAAATTTGTCAATGTTTGAAAACTTGTAACATTCCCAAGTAATCTCTTTGGCTCTGAATAATCACTACCAACATCAATTTTAAATGTTGAATTAGTGACTTCAACTTTACTTAATATTTCATAGGCAATGTTCTCCTGGTTTAAACCACTACTTCGTTTTTCAGATGACAGACCATAAATACTTGCTTGACTTTCAATGGATGATCGAAGGAAAGATGTCATGCGCACAGGTGACGCAAATAGTGGTGAAACTAATATGGGCTTACGTAAACTTTGAATATTTTGATTGATTTCCACCTCTATTTTCACGCTGTAAACATCATCAAGTGAATGGAAAAGTTCCACCAGAAAAGTATCAAGCAGGTTAAAATTGGAGAAGCAATATAGGTTTTGCACTACAGAAAGGTGTTCAGTCAAATGGAAGTTTGAGCTTGATTTTTTGTGATTTTGTACCCCATCTTTAAAAATTCGACATAGTTCAAATCCAGCAGCACGGCACTGTAAATGAAGACTCCGTAGCAGTAGTGTCCCTAAGGATTTCCTTTCATTCCAATCTTCTGCTTCATTTAACAATTTTTCAAAATTAGTTGCTCTGTCTGAACATTCAGGGGGTGGCTCACAAAGAGGAATCGAATTGAATAACCCTTCATGCATCAATCTCTCCTTCTTAGCACTTAAGGAGTGCGCTTTAAAACAAATATCATCATAACTCTCCATATTAAAAGCTTGTTCAAAATAGATTTCGTCATGTGAATCTTTGAAATTAGATCGACCATACGTTTCGAAAAGTGAATTCGTTCTTGTTACGTTTTTACAAAGAAACGATAAATTCCCTTCAAAGTGTGAATGGTGTATTAATTTCAGTCGGTATTCAGAGTCCTTTCCCATCAAAAGAGATATGCTATGAAATCCTTTAGCTAAGATTTGTCCATTTTTTTCGACAATAAATTTTTCCTCATCTGCTTTATTTTTTCCCTTTTTTTCATACAAGGCATGAGAACTTTTTTGTGCACATCGAATTATGTAGATATGAATCCCACACCAGAACAAATCTAATGCTGCAATCGACAAGAAAGAAGGAATAGCTGCTTTTCTTTTACGCATCGTGAATACCATTGATGCTTTCATATCTGAATAGTTATCATCGATACACTCAAGCTCTACCCAAGGTAGTTCAATATTCAAAGAATCATAGCCTTCACAAAGAAGGCCCCTTCCATTTGATAAATTTCCATCTCGCTGTGGGAATATTTTGGTTATGAATAATTCATTTGCTGGGTCATGAAGTCTTCCCTCAATCACCCAAGGATCCAAGAGTTGACAATATGCAATCAAAGTTGACGAAAAGAGAGAAAATACGATTGACGAATTTGGTGCTCCTTTCAACTCATGAGCCTCATCCATTGCATTGATATGTTCTTTTGAATTTGTGTGGAGTAAATTTTCTTCGCATAGTCTCGCATGCAAGTAATCTAAGCAAACTCTAGTGCAGTTTGCATTGAAATCATCATTATCACATCCCTTATTTTGCCCAATTTTTCGTTTATTTCTCCATACTCTCCAAGATGGAAATGCACCATCAATCAACTGTTTTGTTTCAAAAAGGCATTTTGACCATTTTGAGGCAAATTTGTGGGTGAAAGCAAGAATTGAACCAAGCTCATACTTGTCATGACCAAAGTTCTTTTTTATCAAATTTATATGTGATGTAGCCTTAAAGATATCAGTTTCATAATCTGAGATTTGCTTTTCCAAAGGGTTCAAAATACATTCCTGTAAACAATTTCGAAATGCTGCGCATATATAAGACAAACTAAAATAAGAAAGCGTTTTGTTGCCAATATATTGACAACTATCATTAATCATAGACTCAGTAGAAGATTCATGAAAATCACAAAAGTCCCTGATAATTGATATTGGATCGGCTAATTCATGCAATACCCGGGATAGCATAGAATGCAATGCGTCATGTGATAGTGAAGTAGTTATTGGCCATATGTCTGTTATATTGGCCTGAATAATCCAATATGGATAGTCTCGGTACGATGACTCTGACTTATTTTTCCCATTCAATCTTGAATTGATATGTAATGCATTGTTTGAGTTGTAATGATCAGTAACATGAACGAAATAGGAAGAGGGGAAGCCTCTCAAAGCAGATGCAAGTGCACAGCATAATTCTACTTCAGAGATAATCGCAACTACTGGTGGGACACGGTTTATGTTATTAAAATTGGGAAAAACTCCTGATTTGTTGTATAAAAAGTAAGAAAGAGCATTAGCTCGACACGAATACAGAGAATGGCCAGATGTATACTGTTCTGACATTTTATGATGATTGTGTATTCTTTTGCGTTCAATTTTTGTTTGCGATGATGTATTTATTTTCTGGTTTCTTGGTTGTATCACGATGTAATTTTCGATTTTATCAATGGCTTCTTTACCATAATTTTGGAAATTCTCTCTCTCATACGATACGTTGGTAGGTTTGTGGTTAAGTGTGCCATCTGAAATGATCCCCCCTTTCTCGATTTCATTTGAAAATCTAGAAGGTTCAGTTTCAGCCAAGCAGAGCTTCCTGTCTTTCATCAAGTTAAATTCTTCCTGAACTTTACCTCGCATGCTTTTGACATGGTGAACAATTTCGTCATGATTGGGGTCTATTTCTTCTGAAAAATTATTATTCCACTCAGTTAGACTTTGATCTTGAATTCTTTGTGAAAGCTGTACATTATTCTCCACTGAAACAGTATTCTTCCGAGAAACGTTTTGTAATGACAAATTACCATCCAATAGTTTTTTACGTAATGAAGATACTGGAGCTCTGGATAAAAGGAGGAGGAATTGAAGATAGAGCGCTGTATTATTTGACTCAGTTTGTTTTTCTGGTGATGAATTTAAATTGGTTCCATTGCTTTGTTTAAAACTTAATAATAGAGTCACCAATTGTTTAATATGCTGTCCAACAGTGAGACCATCATGTCTATATTTTGATTGAATCACACGACTAGGATGTACAAAAACACATTGCATATCAAATCTATCCGCAATAGTGGCAATTTCAGATAATAACTCTTTCTGCATAACAAAGGTCGCTTGAAATGAGAAGTGAGCTGTTGATAGTTTCAACTTTAGACGATTTCCTATATCTTGCGCTAGCAGCTTAGTTCCTTGTTCAATCTTTTCATCATCTTCAACGTCTTCATTATTTTCATTGATATAATATTCTCTAGCTAAATATCGGAGAGTGGATGTTGATGCAAGTTCGAACGAGCCTTTTTCGATAACTTCGTTTTGTTTCAATAAAAATATCGACTTTGAGCTTTCGAGAAAAGTTGAATTTGTTTTTGATTCGTCTTTCACGAATATTCTCTTCGTCATGTTTTCTAAAGTTTAGATGCTGCAAGCATAAAATTGAGAATCGACTTTAGTGTTCGAGGGATTGAATATGAAATGCATCTTAATGCTATGGTGCTACTACTATATCAAATTAATGAACCGAACAAGTGATATTATTTTTGGAGGGAGAGATCCTTTTTTCAATCCGAGGAACCATTTTGTGTGACCCGGATATATCCATTGTGCGCTAAATCAATGAAAATCATGCATGTAGCAACTTCCATATTGCTTTTCACTGACAGCAGCAACAGTACTTTCAAATACTTTTCTACGAATGTTACGATTGATTTTCATTTGATGAAGCAAGTTCAAAACAAGTCTTACCCTACCTCCTTACGCACCAGTTACATCATTTGTAATATACAGAGTATATGCCTCGGCTAAATTGTTGAATACTTTGCACAGTGGAAAGTATTTCACTAATATGTCTTGAAAGGCTTGTTCTATCCTTCTCTTCTTCAGAGAATGGCTACAATACAATATTCTCTACATAAAATGATTCAACAGCAGTAAGAAATGTACAAGATCTAGATAGCTTGCATAGATTGACTTATTAAGATAACGATTTGAATAAATTAAAAGAATTTGAAACTTGCTTAAGATATCGACCGCTATTTTTCAACAAATTGAGCTAACTTGGATTTTTTATTATGCATTTAATTTCGCAATGTTTATGAAGGATATGAATATCCCACAAATTTTCAACTCTTCTGTCCGAAAAAGAAACTTTATTGTGCTTTGCATTTTTCACATTAATCCACTAAACCGATTGCTAAATCTTTGTTCATCATCAGAACTTTCATCATCTTCGTCAATATCAACTGATAATTCTGTCGTTCCTTCATTGATATCTTTACTTTTTATTGACATTTCGAATAAATTCTTAGACAAAGCCATCTCCTCCTCATTTATAGCCGTTTCGCTTTCATTCACTTTTGCCTCTTCTTGTTTCTTTTTTTTATGTTTTGGGTCATAAATGAATTTTGCTTGCAATGCACAATTTTCCAATGTATATCTTTCATGTTCATTGTGGCTCTTCATGGATCTAATACGGGCTTTGATAAGTCCTTCAGTATCATTTAGTAAACCCTCCTCTTTGCATTTTTTTAATACCCATAATCTCCTATTATTTAACCCAAAATACCAAGGTCCCTTGCCATCCATTTCATCTGGACCCATGAGCACTTGTATGTGTGGTAAATCATCAGGAGATATTTCTTTATTTCGTATCTGTTCCAGTGTTTCACGTACTCCACGACCACAACCACTAAAATAAGGACGAATTCGTGAATGCTGAAATCGTACTCGATCAGGATCTATCAACATTAATCGTTCATCTGCCTTCTTGCCTCCAACAGCTGAATCAGTTTTGTTCTTTTTTCCACTTTTCGTCTTTGTTTTCCCCATCTTTTTTCTCACTGATTTTGCTGTATTCTTCAAAGAAATTTCGAAGCATAGGTGTGAAACAGATATGGTATTTATTCTGAATACAACACCAAAGTCCCGGCTTTCTTTGTTCTTTGTCTCATTGAACTGCTGTTATGCAAAAAAATTAATGGTAGAGCAAAAAAAGGAATCAACCATACGAGCTGCAACGTACTAAAGAAGCATGTAAGCTGTCCATATTCTAAAAGAATCCTCTGAATCGAAATCAATTACTATAATATAAAATAAAAAATAATGAAAGAATTACGCTATCTCCTACACATTCTTTGATTACAAGTTCGAATTTCAAGTGGGCAAGCGTTCATACATGTTCCTAGAGAACTTGAATGAAACTCTCTTTGCGCACTTTTCTATGTATTGGAGAATCTTCAATACCTCCATTGGGAAACACCCCATAGCAACCGAGCAGAACGTTGATTCCTTAAGTCCAAGAATAGATGAATGATGAAAACTCACTTCAAGATAAATGTCATTTACTTCTTCACATACATTTTGTGTGTATCTGTACATCGCTCCGAAGGTTTCATCTTCCAGAACAAAGATTGCGATAAAGATGACCCTCATGGATTTTTAACTTCATATTCAGAGAAGCGGCTACAGCAGAAAAAGTTCCGTAAACAGACACGTTACTTAGCAGAGGCAATGCTACATGGAAGCTCCATAATGTTAATACATGGGAACTTAGCATTATATTCTTTAGCATCTTCGATGATTGCTGCGAAACTCATTTATGAAACGTATGATTCATCATTCTATTGGGACAGTGCTGGATTCCGAGTATTTGTGTGTTTATATTTTTCTGCTTTCGCGTCAGCGACAGATTGGCTTATTAGTGTAATAAAACCAAAGGGATGGTCTTATCTTGACAAAAGTCAACAATTGAAAGTTTTAGATATTATCCTAATTTTGGGTTCAAGAGGTAGTGAACTCGTCGGTGGGTTTCTTCTTGCCTTCTCAAATCTGATGTCATTACGTATTACAAAGCTTAGAATGCAATAATTAATCGAACGATAAAAATAATTTGTTCATTTTGATTCTGAGCCT
>Ga0209092_10002845_pt1 | contig 15523 bp, 19 predicted proteins | sample FraStrMetagenome_FD_187446 | JGI IMG/M metagenome (GOLD analysis project Ga0209092, IMG submission 187446) | Marine eukaryotic phytoplankton communities from Arctic Ocean - Fram Strait ARC3M Metagenome (SPAdes) (version 2) | ecosystem: Environmental > Aquatic > Marine > Oceanic | place: Fram...
AAAATTGAAAAAAAAAATAACAAAAAAAAAAGCGGGTGCAAATAAAAAAAACAAAACCCTGTGAGAAGATACACAGACGAAAAAAAACTTTTTTTTTCTCAATAACCATACAAAATAGAAAATTGAAGTTAAACAATAGATAAAAAAGGGCTCAATATACTATCACAATGGTAATGAACAGCACCGAATTTTATAGACTGAATCGCCTTAAAAAAACAAAAGTTTATTCTTGTCCTGAATGCGATTACGAAACCTATAATAGCCGTGCTTGCTTAAATAACCATATAAACGCAAAACACACAAACGAAGAAGACAAACCATTTCAATGTACATTATGTAATAGAGGGTTTTCACAAAAGGCCCATTTAAATATTCATTGCGAGAGGGAACATAATATCAAGGTCTTAGAGCAACATATAATATCAGTTGCCTATGTTATCAAATTAACCGCAAAAATCCCGCGGTCAAAAAAAACAAAGGCTCGCAGAAATTACTATAAAAACCATGACGTTATAAGAACAACAGAACTAAACGACAAAGAACATGAGTATTTACCCAATGTTTATATGAAGCAACACGACATCCACTATGACTTTAGACAAGGATTCATATTGCTTCATAAAATTCCTTTATGGGATAACACAGGACGTTCAACCACCAAACTCACATTTAAACGCCGCACTGGGGATAAAATTTCACTTTTGAATTAATATAATTATGTTAAAATTGAAATAATATCATTTAAAAATTTTTTTTCATATTAATTTATATGGATGAAAAATTTTTAAAAACTCAAATACCAACATATATGGGAAATAAGAGAAAATTATTAAAAAATATAGATAATATATTGGAACAACTGGAAGATTTACTTGGAAAAAAGCTGATATTAGGAGATGGGTTCGTAGGCAGCGGTATTGTTTCAAGACTATTTAAAACACGTGGAGAACAGTTGTATACTAATGATATGGCCGGTTATTCAAAAACGTTGAATAATTGTTTTCTCTCCACCCCAGGAAAAAAAAAGCGCCAAAAAATAAATGAATATGTTATACTAGCAAATAACTATGCTAGTTCCGATACAAGCCTATACGATCCATGGATCCAACAATACTGGTGTGCAAAAGATGAAAAGAATGTTAAAAGCGAAGATAGAGTCTACTACACAGTAGAAAACGCAGTAAGAATAGATAAATACAGATATTTTATTAATAACCATGTTGAACCAGCGTATAAAGATTATTTATTAGCAATATTACTTGTGGAAGCAAGTATACATTCAAATACAAATGGTCAGTTTTCAGCTTTTTACAAAAAAGACGGAAAGGGTGCTTTTGGTGGGAAAACAGGCACAGACGTGGTAAGAATTACAAAAAAAATAGAACTTTACGTTCCCAATTTTTCTAAAAATAAATGCGACGTATCAATATCACAAGGAGATACAAATGAGTGGGTCAAAACTCTACCAGAAGTAGATGTAATGTATTACGACCCACCTTATAACAAACACCCATATTCTATATATTACTTTATGTTGGATATAATAAACAATTGGGACCTAACACAGGAAATCCCGAATACATATCGTGGACAACCTAAAACATGGAAAAAATCAAAATACAATAGTTTTAAACACGCAACAACTGTATTTGAAGATTTAATTAAAAATACCAAAGCCAAGTTTATTATGATTTCATATAATAATGGTGGAATAATACCGTTAGACGAGTTGGACAAAATCTTAAAAAAATACGGCGCGCTGACTAAAATCCCGGTTACCCATAAAACATATAATAAATTAAAAGGAATAGCAAATTATAAGAGAAAAAAGGAAGCAATACAAATCAAAGAATACATATGGTTATTAGATACTAGGTAAAAAACAAACTGCCTCTGTTTCGCCTACGATTTTTATTATATTCCCTTAGTGATATTGTTCTATTGGAAGTTTGAATATATTTCATTATATTTTTTTTTTGATTTTCTAGGCGTTCAATAGTATTTGATTTTAATAAAATGGTGTCTTCTTTTTGAAGAATCGTGTTTTCCAATGTCTCCAAATGCTCATATTCCCATTCATACAGTTGTCTTAATTCTTCTAATTTTTGCGTTACTTCACTTGTGGGGTCGTTAATGATAACATGTCTACATAAAGGGCATGTTTTGTTAGCATAAATCCATTTAAAAAAACAAGTATTGCAGTATTGGTGATTGCATGTTGTATTAACCAACTTATCTATTTCAATATTATTAAAACAAATAGCACAGTTACGAGAAATATCCATATATTTTTTATTATATAGATATTAAAATAAATTAATAATACCAAAAAAATGCACCCTTCTGTAAAGATTATAATCTACAAATTATTGTATATTTTTTTTGAATAATAACAGCTGTGAGAAGAGAATGTGTTTTATCGCACACAAATATCAATATAATTATTTATTTAAATACATTTATATTAATTAAAATTGATTTAAAATATTATCTTAATAAGATATTAATAAATACATGATGTCTAAACCCAATCCATTTTTGAATTCTCCAAGAATCAGCAATAGCGAAAGTCCACCAAAATCAAATCGGTTCAATAAACAATTTGATGAAACAGATAAAGCTAATGATATTCAACCCAGCGTTTCAAATCGGTGGAGCAATATACAGGTTGAAGACGAAGATGATGAATATGGTGATAAAAATTATGAAAGCCGAAATACTTTCCAACGTTCTCGTAGAAACGGTAATGGAGAACAGGGTAGTCGATTTAAAAGCAATGTTAAAAGACATGGGACGATGGAGCTTCCTCAAAATACTAAAAAAAATATCAACACAACTGGAAAATATCAAGTAAGTCAGAAATCATATTTTGGTGTAAAATCAAAAAAAAAAGTTGAAAAAAAGGAAGAGTTTGATTTAGCAAAAAAAACAGAGGATTTTCCATCTCTTTGCTGAATTAAGTTTAAATCTCAAACATTTTATTTAAATCTATTTTAACATGAACGATATTAAAACAGATTGGATCAACGAATTTGATGAAACAGACAAAAATTATGCGATGTTTTATAAAGACAATATAAGCAAAATAGATCTATTTTTTCTTTATATCGATAGAGATTACAACTTATTTTATGTAAAAAAAGAAAAACATGAGTTAAACGATGGGGTATTAGATAAAAATATATTGGTAGATATTTTAAAAAAAAATATGGAGCATAATGGAAAGAAATATAGACCATTGAGTTTATTGAAATATAATATAACAATGTCGCCAATCGAGATAACTGGTTATATAAGAAACCAAGATGAACCAAATTATCTAACTTCCGAAAACTCTATACAAGATTTGAAATGGGAACAGTCCATAAAAACATTTTCGGATTTAAATAGTTTGCATATTTTATTTTTTGAAACTTGGAAAAAAAAAGATAAATCACATACGCGAAAAATTTATATTAGATCAAATAAAAAAAAGACTAAAAAAACTAAAAAGACTAAAAACAAATTGTGGATTGATAAAAACACTTAAAGGACTAATAACAATTCACTACATATATGTCTTCACTCATAGCCAGCATGGATAAAAATAAAACCAAACGATTCAACACGAAGGGTCATACAGAATTGGGATGGGGGAATACAGATTTAGATGAAATGATTGTGCAATTTTTCTTTCAATTGGTTAGAAAAAAGGAAACAGTTCAGCTAGAATGTATCTTAGACAGTATGCTTTATCGTATTAAGGGAAATGAATATGAGTATATGAAACAATTTACTTTGTTATATAAATTAATAGGTCAAACACGAGACATTGTCGCGGGAAAGGGAGAACAAGAGCTATCATTGATGTTGGTTTTCATATGGTGGAGACACTATCCAGAACTAGCGAAATATGCTTTTAGGCAGATGGTTGTTTTGAACGACGACGCTAAATTACACCCATATGGGTCTTGGAAAGATATTAAATATATGTGCCGGTATGTAGAAAAAAAAACCAAAACAAAAGATCATCCGCTTATTGAGTATGCCTTAGAACTGGCTGAAGAAACACTGAAAAAAGAAATAGACATCATTGAAAAGTACAAAAAATATAGCACCCTCGCTGAAACAAACAATTTAACAATGCCGGAAAAACCTATTTTATCTTTGATTTCCAGATGGCTACCCAGAGAGAAAAGCGCTTTCGGGTGGGTATTCAAAAGATTGGCTTTAAAAATGTATCCGCAATTTCTAGAGACCGCCGTTTCCACCGAATCAAAAAAGAAAGCAAAGATAAAATCATACATTAAACTAAAACAACAATTAACATATTTAAACGCATTAATAGATACACCGCAAATTAAAATGTGTGATAAAAAAGGAAGATGGAATGAATTAAATTTTAACAATGTTACGACACAAACATTGCGTAGAAATAGGCGCGCTATCATGAACTTAAACAAAAACAATACGGAAAAACACGATAACAAGGACAGAAAAGAGTGTGCTAAAAATTTTTTAATGCACAAAGAGGCCGCAAAAGCTGATCCAGAAAGACACAAGATTCATGGAAAACGAGCAAATGTTTACGAATATGTAAAAGATGCTTTTGAAATTGAAAGAAGTGAAAATTTCATTGGGTCTGTGGAAATGGACGCTAGCCAACGAAAAGCCATTGACGACCAAATAGATTCCGTGAATTTGCAATGGGAATCAAATAAAACAAATAATAAAGGATTGGAAAAAACCCCAATTATTTCAATGGTAGATACGTCAGGTTCAATGGAATCTAATAATAAAATACCCCTCTATAATGCTATAGGATTGGGGATCAGAACATCTGAATTAACACATCCAGCATTCAAAGACAGGGTATTAACATTTTCGGTTATCCCACAATGGATAAATATGTCTAATATAAAAGATAATTTTGTAAGAAAATGTTTATTGGTGGGAAATTCTAATTTGTGGAAAATGAATACAAATTTTTATAAAGCTTTAAAACTTATATTGGATACCATTATCGAGAATGAAATCCCCCCACAACAAGTAGAGGGTATGGTTCTTGCTGTTTATTCGGATATGCAAATTGACCCTTCTTGGTCAAATTATTCAAAAGGTAACAAATCGCAATCAATGAATACCATGTTTGAAGAAATCGATGAAATGTATAAAGAAGCTGGAATGCGATCCATATTCAGACAACCTTACAAATCGCCTCATTTATTGTTTTGGAATTTGGCCAGCACTGATGGTTTTCCCAGCAAAACAACACAAAAAAACGTAACATTTATGAGTGGGTATAATTCAGTTCTTCTGAATAATTTTTGTAAAAAAGGAATGGAAGCGCTGGTTAAATATACGCCCGAATCCATGTTAGGCAACCTTTTAGATAACCCTCGTTACAGGTGCTTGGAAGTAAGAGCCATGGCTGATTATTCTTAATTAGCAAAGCTTCATAAAGCTTTATTAAATAATTTAGTTTATATATATATATATATATATATATGTTGAATTTCAATAACCCAATAATACAGTTTATAGTAGGTGGGTCTATTCTTTCGGGCGGGGCCTATCTAGCAAATAATGTTAATCCTTTTTTTGCTGGATTATTAGCAGCATTCCCACTAGACTTATTGATGTTATTCGCAATAAAAGATCGAAAAAAACGAAGAGAATATTCGAAAGGATTGATATTATTTGGAACGGCTATTATAACAGCAGCCACTACATTTTATTTTATAGAACCAACTAATTATATAAATTCTTCTAGTGAAATTATAGTAGCGTTTATAGCATGGTGTATTGTTTCAACAATGGCTTATATTTTTTATTTTCGAAATAAAAAAATTGAAATCTTAAATTAAGTAGTCAAATATCACAATTAACACAAATATGAGTGAAACTATTTACAGATTTAAATTTGCCCCGACCACTGTTGAAAAAATGGCGGAATTTTCAAACACTCACCGATTTGATGAGGTCCCTGTTTTTAGAGAGTCTTGGGATAGATGGTGTATTCAAAACCACGGGATTATAGAAGCAGAATCACTTCGTTTGAAAACCATGGGATGTGAGAAAGATGTAACCGAAAAGATGTATAAAAGCGTTAGATATTATTATAAAAACAAAGACTCAACAAAACGTGAAGTCAAAAAGAGGCGTCAATATATTTCAGTCGACTCCGAAATTCTAGACGCAATGTCCAAGCACATTGAGAGCCACGCTTTTCCAAATAATTATAAGCCTGAATACGCGTATAATAATTTTGTATCTAATTCATTATTTAACGAAGGATTGGACGAGGAGATGCTGCGACTCCAAGCTGAACATGAACTTAGTGAACCAGAAGTAGAGAGAAAAATAAAGAAAACATACAAAAATAGATATTATTTAAAACAAAAACAATAATACAAATAATATATCTTGAAAAAATAATAATTTAATATATTTTTAATATATTAAAATATTAAATGGAAGGTGGTGCTTTATTATCTCAGGGTGGATACGGTTGTGTTTTTTCCCCATCAATAAATTGCAATGGAAAGGAAAGTTCTAAAAAATTTATATCAAAAATTCAAAAAAATGATTTTAGTGCCGACAATGAAATTTTAGTAGGCAATATAGTATCAAAACATAAAGATTATAGGCAATATTTTGCGCCTGTTATAAATACATGTTCTGTGAATGTAAGTAAAATACAGACACAAGGATTGGGCGAATGTAATATTATGACTGAAAATGCTAATTTAGATTTATTTTTAATGATGAAGATTAGATTTATTGAAGGTTCGGTTTTGTCCACATTTATAACTGAAAATAAAAACAGTGCTTTAATTTTTTCTTCTTTTATAAATATTTACACGCATTTGTTGAAATCTATAGATATTCTCATTCAACAAAAGGTGGTCCATTTTGATTTAAAAGGGGCTAACATCGTATACGATAAAAATACCGAAACACCTATTGTAATCGATTTTGGATTATCTATTCCCATGAATATACTCTTGGACGATGAAGAATATTACCGTTATTTTTATATTTATGCACCCGATTACTATGTTTGGCCTTTAGAAGTTCATTTTTTAAATTTTATTGAAAATATAGACCCAGAACCCACAAAAGAAAATATAAAAAATCTTGTAGATGAATTTGTTGAAAATAATAGTGCTATCAATAAATTAAGCCCGTCGTTTCAAAAAAAATATAAAATATCAGCGATAGAAGAACTAAGTAAATATTTGAACCAACCACAAAAACAGGTAAAAGAAAAAATATTAACATACTGGGATACTTGGGATAATTACTCAATCTCCATTATGTATCTGAAATACATTGACCTTTTATTTGGAAATGATGTACAAATAGAAGAAAATCAATTTATAAAGTTCATGATAAAAACAATGCTTCAAAATATTCACCCAGACCCTAATAAACGCATATCGGTTAAAAAAAACATTGAATTGGTCGAAAAAATTATTTCTGAATCCGATTCAATGGTTGACTTCGAAGATTTGATAAAAGAAATTTCTATTAACAAAGTCGATATTATAAAAAAAACATTGAAAAATAAAAAAACCATGGAAAAATTAACAAAGAAAATACTCAGTAAAAAGTAGCAGATAATTTATTTATATTTTTTATTTTTTGAACGTCCGTATACATTTTTTGTTTTTTTATGTTTTCTCGATTTTTTTCTTTTTTTCCGGCGGGTTTTTTTTCTCATTAATTTTGGATCTTTCTTATAATTACGCAGGGCTATTGTTAATATATCTTTCAATTCATTTGTATCGGGATTTCCTGCTATGGTTTTTTCAACCGTTTTAATCCAATCTTTAGTCATTTGCTATTATACTAGAAAAAAATTGATAAAAATATTTTTATTAACGGAAAGTATATTTCCAAATGACTCAACTCATACTTACACGTTATCTTTACAATTTAAATGAAGTAATACATTCATTATTACTCTCAATATTAGAAAAAGAATCCTTTAAAGAAACCTTATTCTGGGTTTCAGAACTATATTATAGCAAATTTTATAATTTGTTATGGGAATTGCTATGGAAAATATATTACGATTTCTACGCAATAAATAATCCTAAATTTGAAAAGTTTATCACAAAATGCAATAAAAAATGGTTAAAAAAAAAGTCGATAAACCATATCATCGATGTAGTGAATGTTTTATATTATAATAAATCCATCAACAATGATGTATTTATTTTACGAACACTAGAACCAAATTTACCTACTAAAATTTATAGAGGTAGAAATCCGAAATGGATGAAAGCTATTAAACATATGAATCTTACAAAAAAAGAAAAGGTATTTATCAGATCAATTGACGATAAAAATTTCAAAAATATCAAGTTTTATTTCAATCAGATAAAGGATGTTGATAGATGTTATATATTGATAAAGGAGTATTTTAAAGTAAAACACAAATTAATTTTGCGGGAAAAGGATTTATCGTCCATACCTTACAAAAATACTCAACACATTCTCTTGGCGGTTATATGTTATTTACTTACTGATATAAACAACGTTAACAAAAGACTTATCAAAAGAAAGGTGGAAACAGATAATATTGAGTTTGTAAAAAACACAGATGTTCAAACAACACCCGTCTACAAATTATTGGATCAAACGCGATTGTATAGTATAAACCCTAGTGTAGGATTCTTTGAAAACTGTAGAACAAAAAATTATTCAGAATTGTTATGGTATAATTGGGAATATTTCACACAGGGTTGTCCTTTATGGGATGAACGATTTAAAAAACTTAAATGTACATTTGATAAAAAAAAATACGAACCAATATTTCCGAACGATGATATATTAGAGAAATTTTATGAACAATTTGGATTGGAACCAGACGAACAAAGCAAAGCATGTCAAGATAAAAGTTTGATTGTCCTTACAGACGTTATATCTTATGAAAACATCGGCAATTTAGTAATAAATATAAAAAACAAACAGTATTTACCGATATCTGATTATAATTAAATATATTTACAATTTAATTATAATGAAACTAAGTATTTTGACATGGAACGTCAATTTTATGCACGATAATTGGTTAAACCGAGTAAAAAATATAAATAAAACATTGGAACAACACATTGATAATACGGATATAATCGCTTTACAAGAAGCGACTTTACCTTTTTCTAATAAAATTAGCGATATATATAAATTTTTAAAATGCAAAACAATAAATTATTCAACAGGAGCAGAATTTTTTTCTGAAAGAAACTATCTTTATAAAAAAATAAATACGCTATTTCCTCGATATAATAAAGTAATTACTAGTATTTTTGAATATTTAATGGATAAACTATTGTTTATATGTGGGTATATTTTTTCCGAATATGGCGAGTTTATGAAAGAACTATATTTTTCACACCCATATATTTGTATTTTTATAGCATTATTGTGTCCTATTTTATTCCTTGGTAGTTGGTTTTTTATTGGAATGATTACAATAATTTCTAAGAATATTAAAACAAACATCAAATCGAAATATATCGGAAGAGCTCTTCAATATTGCGAATTTGAATTTAATGGTAGAGAGATTGTATTTGTAAATATACATTTAACAGCAGGTAAACAACCAAAGAAGGTTGAAAAAAGAAAAAAAGAGATTAATAAAATATACGATTTTATTAAAGATAAAGCAACCTGTATATTAGCAGGCGATTTCAATGAAAGCCCCGATGGATATGTATATCATTTTTTAAAAGAAAAAGGGTTTGTTTCGACATGCTCTGATAAATTGAACAACGAGCCGTTTACGTTTCCAAGTGAAAACCCATTAAAATGTATTGATTATATTTGGACAAAGGGTGAAAATATAACAATAGACAAAATTTCTCATTTCGGGACTGAAAACGAAACAGACCACAAGGCTATCAAAACAACGTTGAATATAAAAAAATTGAAAACAAGATAAAATGTATTAATATATATATTAAAAATGCCTAAAAATTTTAAAGGAGGAAAAAAACATAAAAAGGGAGGGAAAACGACCTTTCAAGGATTCAATAAATCTAAACTTCGCCTAGCAAAGGAAGAAGGTGAGATTTATGCCAAGTGTACCAGTGTGTTTGGAAACGGAATGGCTGAAGTATTATGCAATGATAATGTAAAACGATTGTTAATCATTAGAAGACGTTTTAAGGGAAGGAACAAGCGAGATAATAATGTAAGCGTTGATACTATGCTATTAGTTGGATTACGCGAATGGGAGGTGGTTGCTGCGAAAAAAAAACAAAAGGTTGATTTGTTGTATGTGTATTCCAAATCTGATTTAGAAGATCTAAAAAAATTAGAAAATGTAAATCCGAAAGTTTTGCCTGATTCGGTGCAAGTTGAAATAAAGGAAAATGGACCATTCGATATTTCAAAACAATATGATAATATTTCAGATGGTGAAAATTCGGACGATGATATGGTTGAACCGGCTATATACGAGAATAAAAACCACAAATTAGATTTAGATGACTTAGACTTTGACGATATTTAGTCAACTTCGTCCAATCCAGAATCATTTGACGATTGTCGTTCTTCGTCGTATGTTTCCAAGCTAGCCATTAACGCTGTTTGAATATCCTGCTCTTCGCGATTGCTTTCTTGTTGTATTAATAAATTATACATTGAATGTCTCAAAAAACTATCATGGTTATATTCCGATATTCGATGTGTCCTTTGAATAGGAATGGCGGGTGTTTCCGTCGTTACAGTTTCTCCCAATTTACTTTCCATGTTTTTAATTTTCTCTTCCTTTGAGTCTAGTTTGAACCTGCAAACGGGGCACGTTGCGTTTTCATTTTCCAACCATTTTGATATTAATCCCGGGTTAAAAATATGACCACAAGGTAGTTTAGATATATCATCACCTTCTTTAAAATCAATTTGAGAAATGGGACAGCATTTTTGATCTGTATATTTATCCGACGTGTATGTTTCGTTTAACACTGATTTTTTGCCCTCGTCAGAAATAATATTTTTGTAATTGTTTTGTTGAGCCAATGTTTCTCTTAGCAATCTTTGTAAATAGCCTGGTCCATTGGAAGCCGATAATAAGTCAGGAGATGTGTTTACAATAGGGTTCATAAACAAATTTTCCAGAAAACTACCGTAAGCAGCATCGGTTGAACCGTTGAATGTAGAATTTTGTATATTAAAACTGGAATCGTTTACAGAAGGTGATGAAAAACTATTTAAAATTTGTGTAGCGTTTGATTCATTTAAAGCTTCGTCAATGTATCTTATAATATTTGAACGACCAGGCAAAAAATTTGGTCGCGCGTCATTTTGAGATGTTCTATTTCTTGATAAATCCATAGTAACAAGTGTATTTATAATATCAGTGAAATTCATTAGATAATTATAGATATATATATCTATTTATTTTTTAATATTATATATAAATGCAATTTTATCAGATAAAGTCTAATGTGTGGTTGTCGAATTATGACGAATGTTATAAAAAAATAATTACAATCTCTCCCAAACCAACCGACCCAGCGTTGATTTCCATTACAAAATTATACAACCAACAAAAACTTTCCCCATTTCAACAACGAAGTACATGTTGTCCCAAAGAACAGTGTTTATATGTAGTAATGGACCCCAAAAATAAATGTGAAATGCTATGTGTAAATAAAATATCTGAGTTATTTTCTTATTTAATCCAAAATGGGTTTACATTTAATACCGATTTAACAAAAATAATGTTAAAATCGTCTGTCCAAATAAAAGACTTAATTGCTTTTATTACGAAATAAATTGAATATAAAGAATATATATTTAATTTATTTAAAAATGGAGTCTTCTACCGAAACATTACTACAAGAATATATATCTCAATTAAATGAAAAGGAACAAGCCGCATATGAAATTGCTGTAGAGTATTTAGGTTCATCATTTGATTTAGAGAAGAGTATCGGTTTTCAAAAATGGATAAAAAAAAAAGCTAAGTAGTATATATCAATATGGCTCCAAATAATTCTAACAATGCTGTAAAAGCAAAAGATACAGTTACAAATGCGGGTTTGGCTGCGCAAGATACAGCAAAAAACATGGAGTTGGCGGCACAAGATACAGCAAAAAACATGCAGTCTGCTGCACAAGATACAGCAAAAAACATGCAGTCGGCGGCGAAAAACGCGGCTGATAAAGTATTCAAAAACGCCAGTCCAAAACTCAATCAATTAAAAAATAGCGTGGAAACTTCCCGAAAAGCTTGGGTCAAAGTTCAAAAACAATTAGCACGCTTTAATGATTTATCAGACGATGAAAAATCACAGCTGATAGCTTCTAAATTACAAACAGCTACTACAATCATGATTAAAGTAATAAATCAATTAAAAGAAGATCCAAGACTCAAGGAAGAAACTAAAAAACTTTTTTGTTTATTGGGGGAATCATTTAAGGAAGCATTGGTGATTCTTTCCGATGCCCTTGTTGAAATGACGCCAGAAGCAACTGAAGCTATAATTAAACTTATGAAATCAACAATTCCTGCCGTAAATACTGCTTTGACCGCATCGATTGGTACTTTAAAGGAATTATTATTTGCTTCAGTTCCTCCAGCGGCTGCCGTTTACAATTTAATTGATACAGGACAAGGTGTAGCTACACAAGCAGCGCTATTAAGTGCGAAATTAAATGAATCAACAATGTCTTTTAGTAAAATGCAAGAAAAGGGACTCGATGTTTTTCAAAAACAAACGCCCGCTATAAATGATATTATGGATAATATAGGAAAAATGATGACCAATGTCGCTAGTCTTACTGAAATCATGGCGGACGCTACCAACTTACCAGAAATAAAAGCACCAGCCATGCCCAAAGCACCCGCCATGCCTGAAACACCAGTCGTGCCCAAAGCACCAGCCATGCCCAAAGCACCAGTCGTACCCAAAGCACCAACCATGCCTAAAACACCCGCCATGCCCAAGGCACCAACTGTAGGCGGAGGCAGACGACGTCGGCGAATTAAAACTAGAAAATATCAAAAAAGAATCAGAAATCGTTCTAGAAAGCGTCTAAGTGGTGGGGCTACCGACAATTTAAAAGATCTAAAAAATTTACTGATGTCCTCTAAACCAATTCCCAGTAATCCAGACTTCAATCAAGTTTTGGCTGCTTGGGGGATTGTTGGATTTGCCCCATTCGATATTCTTGATTTGCAAAAAGAAGCAGATGAAAGAAATGAACAACTAGAAAAAGATTTTATACTGTTGAAAAATAATGTCCCCGTTGAAAACATACAAGATGTTGAATATGCTGTCGGTATCACGCAGAAATATATGAATAAAAAAGGGGGTAGAAAAAGAAGAACCAAAACAAAAAGAAAAAAAACTAGAAAAAGGACACTAAAAAAAAAACACCGTAAACAGCGCCGTAAATATAAAAGGAAAACCCGCAAACATCGCCGTTAATTGTATTTAAACAGTATTATCGACCATATCATCTGATTTAGGTTTACCAGTAGTTGTATCACCAAATCCAAAGGCGTTTTTCCACGCCGAAAAATTCATATTATTAACTACCTTTTGTGTTGATTCAACCTTTTTATTAAGCATTGAATCTACAATTTTTCCCTTTTTCATGAATTTTGTTCCCACATCTGGAACAAAATCATCTTTAGTCAGTTTTGTTTTAAGATTTAATTTGGTAGTTTTGTTTGATTTTAATGTAGCAAATACATCGTCTTCTTTTTCATCAGCTTCCTTTTTCTTCTCTTCGTCCGTTTTGTTTTCTTCCATTTCTATTTTTTTTTTGTTTTCTTCAATTTCCGATTTAATTTTACCGATTTTATCTCTCATGTGCTGCCCTTGATTAATATAGAAATCCATACAGTGATAAACTTCCACATATTTTCTTGCTGTTACTTCTAAATATTGAAATTTAATATCATTGTCTGCCCAATAATTAAATCCCTCGTCTACTCGGTTATAGCTCATTAATACCACTCCGTCAGGCGTTGATTCCATTACAAAGTTTTTTTCACAATCCAAAGTCTTAAGATTATCATTTGTTGCCTTTTTTAAATTATATTTTTCTACATAAGGAATTTCAATTACTTCTTCCTCGATTTTTAATTCATTTCGACGCATCCAAGGCGCGTAAATAAGAGCAGCCACCGTCCACAAGGGGACAAAAATAGCAAGTGGGATAAAACTTAACATAATAAAAAATAATTGCCCGTTGTTAATTTCACATTGATTTTCAATTAAAGGTTGACAAGTATCTGGGTCCATATTATTTTAATGATATTATATATTTTTTAAGTCGTTTTATTTTTCTTATAACATGCTCTTACGTAAAGCCATCAAATCTTTAATTTCATCACCCAAATCGGGCACCTCAATTTTGATATAAGATTTATTTGCGTTGTTTGGGTGTAAACAAACCAAATACATTCCAACAACTGTTTCACCATAGTTTTTTTCAAGCAGATATTTATATGTATTGAGTTGCAGGGAGTAATGCCAATAATTCGTGTCGGGAAGATGCGAAATACAATCAGTTACTGCTCCTTGCCATCGATTATCTTTCTTGATATTTTTACATCTTTTCCAATCATAAATCAACAAAGTTCCATCTGGGTTTCTGAATATCATATCAATCGACCCCGCAAATTTTAGTTCTTTGTCCCAAATCATCCATTCTGTGCGATATGGCTCTAGATTTTGTCCAATTTCTTCTTCAAATTTCTCAAAATATTTCCATTCAACACAATCTTCTTCAACTTCAACATCTTCTTCATTGTAAAAACACTCAATATCATAATGCATTTTTGTTCCCGCTTTTGAGGCCTCTTGTCCATTTTTATTCCACCCGGCCTTGATTTCTTGACGAGTTTGTCCATAATATTTACTTTGTGACCATTTTTTAGAATTCATCATATTTGTAATAATTTTATCCGCATCAAAATGTGGAAAATGTGAGTGATTCCATGTAGTAACAGACATAAAATCACTATCACCATCTATTGTGTAAACGTGAGGCCCTTCATCGAAAAGAATATGAGAGTCGCGCTCGTGTGGATTTAGATTAGCCAGATATGTTGGAGGTTCCATTTTATTTATTAATTATTAAATAAAATAGAATACTTTTAATCAATTTTTTTATTATAATCCCGCAGCAGTTAGTCGTGCTTCTATAACATCCAATTTGCTCGTTAGTTCTTGAATAGCTTTTGTTAATACTGGAATAAGTTGGGTATAACTTAATAGTAGTTTTTCTGGATTTCCTTTATTAATCATATTTAATACGACATTATCTTCCCCTAGGGTAGTTAGTACCTCCTGTGCAATAAAACCAATTCTCGTGGTACCTTGATTTGGGTTATCATCTGTTTCTCCTCTCATATCCCAAGTAAATTGTCTTGGTCGTAGATTGTTGATCAACTCCAACCCATAAGGTATATCTATTATATCTTTCTTGTCTCTTTTATCAGAAAGGGAGGAGGGTGTCTGGGCACATTGGAAGGAGGTGATGTTGTGATCACCCAATATTATGGTGTTTG
>Ga0209092_10002849_pt1 | contig 15506 bp, 14 predicted proteins | sample FraStrMetagenome_FD_187446 | JGI IMG/M metagenome (GOLD analysis project Ga0209092, IMG submission 187446) | Marine eukaryotic phytoplankton communities from Arctic Ocean - Fram Strait ARC3M Metagenome (SPAdes) (version 2) | ecosystem: Environmental > Aquatic > Marine > Oceanic | place: Fram...
TGAATTTCGAATCTTATCTTTAACTTTTTTTGGATCCGATCAACCGGTAGTATCAATAGTAGTTATGTATTACGCTAATTTTAATCTCGCTACATTCGTATGATTCTTTATGTCACCTAGGTTCGGTATTTGTGTTAGTTATTCGGCTAATTCGATTGTAATTAACAGCCTTTGTGAACTTTTTCGTTTTTATATTTATCAGTGTCGACTAAAATCCAATCACTCCGAGAATCTTCTCTGCGGCATTACAAAACGCAGCATTTGACTGGTTCGACATTACTTCTTCCAAACTGTTTCGCAACATACCAATATATGTTGACGCAGATTTATCTTGAGAGACTGGTTTCTGCACAAATTTATTTTTTGATTTCCGGTTTACTTTCTTCTTTGCAACAATCCAACTAGGCACGTCCGCAGAATCCAATTCCATGAAAACACTTTGCCAAGAGTGTTTCTTATTTTTGAGTCTAAAACGAGTCAGAATTGCAACACACTGAATACACTGCAATTTCGCTGCTAGCCACATAGGTTGGTTCGAATCTGTATGCAATTCGTCGACGCATATAAGAGGAAATGTCAGTAAAAAATTCATCACCTTTTCTTGCAAGAGAGAATCGCGGCCGCAAGATGACCCGCTTAAAATAAGGAACATTGACATACTATTTGAAACAAAGACGCCGCTGTCCTTAATAATAGAATTCTTCATCATCCCTGAGGACAAGCTCTCAACACGTTTGATACACATTGAGCAGATGTCTTCAGACAAGTCATTATATGATTCCATACCATCGAGAAAGAACTCAAGTCCCTCCAACACTAAATTACGACAAGAATGAAAAACCGCCACCACAACACAGAGAAAGCGTTCAAACCCAAAAAACTTACCTTTTGCAATAATAGTGTTTTTGTTGACTATAGATTCATTGCGTGCCTTCACAGAATTTCTTGCAATTTTCTGATTTCGACAATCTGCTTGCAAAGTATCAAGATACAAGTTTTTGACAGATACTGAGAGCGGTTCATTCTCAATTAAAACCCAGGGTGTCATGAATACAAGCAAACAAATAGCTTCGTACTTAATTGTATCATTTCGCGATTCATTGCATAATGGTATGATAGAAGCGAAAAAATCTGAATCTTCCAAAACAGAATTCCGGCAATTTTCAACTTTCAGTAACTCGTTCAAAAATGCCAAAGCACCACGTTGAACTTCTTCTTCGTTCTCTTGGGAGTTTATTCCATCACTATTACCAGCGTTTGCAGAGGTGAGGTTTTCCTCATCACTTTCCTCATCGGCAGAACCGGTATCTTTCAAATACATTAAGCATCCATATAAACATTGATGACAAGACTCGGATACGGTTCTTCGGCGCGAATGCGAGCCAGAACAAACTTCTTTCAACAAGAAGAGGCATTTCGCTCGAACTTCGTTTGACGTATCTTCATACTCAGTCAAGACTTTAGAAGCAGCTTCGTGTCCACCAGATTCGACCACCAACTCTGGGTTTGACTTTGCAGCCTAATACGTGTGATATACAAGGATAAGCTGTCATTATAATAAAAAAAAATAGGCGACCATATGATTACCTCGTGAAGTGCATTTAATGAGGATAAGTCCCCCTCACTTGCAACGGCGCACAACGCAGGAATGGCTCCGTGCTCACAAAGCAATGGCACAACGGTTTTTATTGACGAAAGAGTGCAAAGTAATATCATTTCTGGGTACTCGTCGTTTATTTTTGCCCCGCCAAACTCATCTTGGCTCATTTCAGATCGCACCCGAATCAAAGAGGAAATGGTAGAGGAAAGAGAAGATGACATACGAACAGCTTCATTTTTACCAACCTCTAATTCATCAGATGACGTTGCCAAACCTTCGCCTTGTAGATCTTTTTGTATGACCGCAATAATACAACCCATATTGTATGTAGAAGTGCGAAGCTGATGTACATCGTCATCTTCTTCAGCAACGCTTCCATCGATTAAACATTCCAACGCATGCTTTCTCAACTCATGGCGCGCTATCGAACGACCTAATTCGTTATTATTCGTTAAGCTGAACAAAATATGTGATATCTTCCCAGCCGATTCAGAATCTTTGAGAAGATCAAGTAAGACATAAAGTGTTTCTTTGTTCGAGCAGAAGGACTTCGCCATCTCTGGAAAGTTCTCTCCAATTATACAAATAAGGGAAGCAGCAGATTGTCGTAAACTCTCTGAGGTGCTTCTGCAAAAGTTTACGCAAACACTCGGTACGTTATGGGCGGTGAGCAGAGCCCTCGTTTGTTCATTGTTTTTTGCAGATACAAGGTTGTCCCTCAGGCCATTCAAGAGTTTGTTTTGAACACTTTCATCGAAGACGAACACGGTATTGTCTCTTTCGGCAACCGTTGAACAAGACAACATATACGCGCATGCCGCAGCAACGTCAGCACAACTACTTGCTTCATCATTCTCATTTTCCTCATCCTTGTTCTCAAGGAAAAACGCACGCCAAAATTTGTCACCATGTGTATCACTGCATAACAATGATACTTTCTGTAAACAACCAACAGCTGCGTCATGTGTACTCGGGTACCCTGCACAGTCTTCATCCAAAGAAACCAAGGAATTTCCATAAGCTCCGATTGAACGAGTAGCAGAATCCATTGATGATAGAGACGTTAAGTCTGTCATTGATTCAAAAGAGGGCGGTGCATAATTTACTGCTGTACTTTTGGAATCATTCAACATTGTTGCGATGAGAACACAAACAAAATTTGGGTAATTCGAAATCACACCAACAAAAGATTTAGCAATAGCAGCTTTCTCTATGTCATCGAGATTACTTTTATTTTCCAAATCGGACAAAATATCCATTACTATTTGAATACCATTTTGCGCAATATGTGCTGAAAACGCGGTATTAGGTGCTACAACAATAGAGCATAGAGAAGAAAATGCTGCAGCCAGAACTCCTGTCTTGACCAACCCTACCGTCGTCTCTTTATCACCTCTACGAATATCTGCGTTTCCTGAAAAGATTCTTAAAATACCTAATGCAACAAGTTGCACATGATAGGCTTCATCCATAGATTTTGAATCAACATCATCCGATTCTGATCCTAACAGACCCGCAATTGCTGATGGTATGCCACAACGATCAGCTGCGATGGCATTTGATGGAAGAGGAATGATTCCCTGGACAATCCTCAGAACCGAAAGCAATGACTGACACTTGACAATATTGTTTTTGTACCCCAAATTAAGACGGAGAAAAATACCTAGGGCAGGAAGTGCTTCTGATGTTATGGCACTCCAAAGGGACGCGTTCCCACTCAAGGCTTCAAGTGTGGCTAGAAACTCTGCCTTTGAGCTAGTCATTGGCTTCGAATTTGCTTCATCAACTTCTTCATCTCCCTTTATTATACTAGCTGCTGTTCGTATGACATCACGAACACACGCCATAGATCCACCGCCTTCATTCATATCAATCGAAACCCTTGGCCCACAATATCGAAACATTGCCAAGCAAGCAGAAGTTGTGAACCTGGAATTTACTGCATAAAAATTTAAATATTTGAACCAACTTTCCTCAAATATAATTGAATAAATTCAAATATGGCTTACATTGCATGGCATTTCGTAATATATCACTTAGGGGAATCAATATTCCGCTGTTCGCAAGCTTTGGATGTAAATCATCTGGTCCGTTGACCTATGGAAAAAAATAAGAGCGTATCAACTTAGCATAAATTTGAGTCAATAGTAACTTACGCAAACAGCTGCGAGTAAGCGGAGTGTAGGTGAAATGCAACTTTCTCCCAAACCACCCACAAGCATTGTAGAAAAAATAGATGTTTCTAGTCCATCAAAAAGTATGCCACAAGTAGCAACACATGCATCATATCGATTTTCAAAGAAACATTTTGGTGCCATGATTATATCATCAACATTTTGATGTGGACTGTCAGAGAAATTCGAGGGTGTTTTAGCTCTTGTAGAAGAAACTGCACCGCAAAGACTTGCTACCGCAAGCAAAGCAGCTTCTTCCAATTTCAACAAGATTGCTTGATCTTGATTGCCAGATACACCAAACCAGTCAGTCCCACCACCTTCATTTTGAATATGTGCTGTCGTTGCTTGTAGGAGAGATATTGTCGTTGAAATCAAGTTACCCCGTCCTCGATAGCCAGACTCTGCATCGGCCAAGATTGCTTCGTAAAGACGAGAACCACCTATCTGGGTTGTGTCATAGAAGGCAATACTGAACATGGCATCAATGATCAAACAGCTGACAACTTTAAGACTAAGGTCCCCAACTGCTTTGTCTGTATTAAAACCAATTTTAGCAACCATTAACCTTGAGACTAGGGGTACAACTCCTGATTCAAGTGCCTCCAAAAGGCAATCGAGATCAGTTGGCCGCCCGGTCTGATTTTTTTGCGAGGTAGCTTGAGATACCAACGCTGATGCAGCTTCTAAAAGAGGAAGACAACGTATCGCTTTCTCTCCCCGTATTTGTGACGGAACTTGCATATTGTCGTCAGATGCTGCGGATAACATAAGTGAAATGGCTCTTTGTGACAATAACGCTGTAGCTGAAGAAGGCGAACAATAACAAATAGCACATATAAGTATTCCTGCTGCTTCACGAAGTTGGGCCGAGGGACTATCACGCGTAGAAATAGATTGAGATGAGGATAGGATATTCAACGCGGCTTCTCCAACCTTTGCACTTTCCAGCATAGAGATGGAAGCGCTAGCCTTTGATACATGGATAACGTCCTCAGAGGTTGCACAACACGCTACACAAATCGCTGCTACAGTCTCCGTCGCAAGTCGAATAAGTTCAGTCGATCGATTTCTTGACGATTTCGTTCGAAATATTTCGACTAAGGCATTGAGACATGGTCCGTCATTGCATAATGAAAATGCCGCATCATGGTACGCTTTTGTTTCTTTTGTTACAACATGATTTCTGACAATAACTTCTGTGAGAAGGGGTGAAACCAAAGATGCTGCGAAGGAACATCCCATTCGAGCAACAGAGTCATCAGTTGACGTTAAAAGTTCGGAGAGGGAAGATCCACATCCATCAGCTTCGACAATGGAAGCAATCAACGATTTATCTAACTTCTTCTTAGAGCTCGACTTTAAGTGGTTATCGATAGATCGTGCACTTACAATTATGCTTGCAAGAGCAGCTGTTGCATGCGCACGGGTATCTGCATCACTCGCTCCCATAAGAGAACACAAAATCAATACTCCACCGGTAGAGCTGATTTTCGGAATGAAACTTTTGTACGAACTTTGTTCGTCAATTGAACGTCTTCGGTCCTCGATAACTAAGTGCCTAATAGAAGCTGTTGCCCAGCGCTGTAAGGAAGGGTAACCAGACGATGAACTGTGATCGAGCATATTCCTCAAAGCTCTTTGAACATCTAATCTCGATTCAAGCGTCATTGCATCAAACTTTTCAGGTTCGCTTTTCTTTTCGTCCTCCTGAGAATTTTCAATTTCGGCATAAAAGTCAGCAATACCTTCATTACTCTGCGATTCTCCACTTAATATTCTTGAAATAACTTTTGGGTCGGTGACGTAAAAGAGTGCTCGAGCAGCGTGAACTTGAGCTGCAACAACTTCTCGAGATGTTGAATTCTTTTCCAAGAGACGTAAAAGGCATTCAATGACACTTTTGCTGGAAGTGTCAAGCTCTTTTAATTCACATTGGAACACAGCCTGCGCGTACATGTCTGCCCCTACAAGCGACCCAATGGTTAACAAAGTCGATAACACCCGGACAGCATGCTCTTGCGTCTTGGACTGATCGATATGACGACAAATTGCATGCACAAGAATATCGGCAGGAATTGTAATTTTTTCTTCAAAAGACGATGAATCCTGCAAAATTGAATCCAAATCGGAGGATAGGGCACCAAGAGCCGCAACAACATGTGCAGCACTACCAGCAACTTCCTCTGCATTGGAGGGCTCGGGAGACCCCGGTTCGTGGAGTTGCAGGGGAGGTAAATATCTCCTAAGAGCGACAGTGAAGACGATCATATTGATGATATAAATAAGAAGGTCAAAATTTAGCGATGTCGTGATTAATCAAAGTTTCAATATCTCCATGCCAAAGTATATTGCAAAGTACGTATCGTTCTCGATAAATCTGAACTCACCTCATGGAAAAGTAATTCCCACGATCCACATCCTTATGACACCAATCACAAACTCGAACAGGCTTATCAAATTCTGACCCATCCAAGGGTAACGTACATCGGTTAGAAGAGCAACTATCGCAAACCACATCACCGCATAGTCGACAATGATGTCTCCTCCTAGTTGTATACGTAAATTCATTATTACACTGAGGACAATTGGTTCTCTCCTTATCCCCGATCGTACGAACTATAAAATCCGGTACATTCGCAGTACGACCGAGCAACGCCAACTCATCATTCTCCGTCGCTGATCCACCATTCTTCGCATTCAAATTACTCGTCGACGTCGTCGCAAAATCATACCCGGCAGCAATTGCAGCCGCCTCTTCCGCAGCCAACCACTCGCTTTGCGTCATATTACTATTATAGGTATTTTCATAGGCATTACTAGTTCCTAAATTGCCACTTCCACTAGCATTATGAATGGACGAGTTACTAGCAGCAGAAGCAGCAGCAGCAGCAGCAGCAGCTGAAGATTTTTTACGAGGTCGTTCCCAGGTTGTAACTTTACTCGCATGATCCACATAAAATTTCCGCCCCGATGTCGGATCCGTCATTTCTTCCCACCCATCTGGTAAATCACCCTCACTGGCATTCCTATTGGTATTTACATTCGACGTAGGATCAGTAGTAGCAGTCGAAGCAGTTGTTCCATCCGAGTCGATCCATCCTGGAGGAGCCTCCCACTGAGTAACGCGAGTGATTCGGTTGGCATAAAAGGCACGTCCTGTCCTTGGATCTACGGATTTAACCCATCCATCTGCTCCTTCCATTGGCATTGGGAGTGGAGTTGGAGTCATGTGTGTTTGTGTGTTTGATTGTTTGTTTGTTTGTTTGTTTGTTTGTGTGTGTCGTTGGTTACAGTTGATATATTTTGTTTTTGGAACGAGTATAGAGAATATAAAGAGAAGAAGTCCGGTATACCGGTATATTCCTAAGATGGATTCCTCGTGATTGTGGGATTGGGCAACTTCGTACTCGTAGAAGTTTCGCGCAGTTCACAGTTCGCATCTTCGCGAGCTTTATCACGAGTTTTTGTTCGAATATTCCAGATACATGTGTATGTATTCTAATACATACACGTACAGACACACGAGAGTAAGCGGGGTACGGACGAACGGACAAATTGAAGTTTTAGGCTAAAGCTTTCGAAAAGACGTTAGGCGTTTAGTCAATCATAGGAACGAAAATTTCATCATTTTTTATGATGATATATCTCTTGGTTCGCGAAATATTCGGAGCTTTCTTTAACCTTGTCAACCTCTTGACTGTTTTATAATAATCATCCTTTGTTCATATCATAATCTTCAATCGATGTTCGATTGACTTAGTTACACTCAATTTGACATCAATACGCAAACAAGTGAAAGAAAATGGCGAACACTGATCAGAAGAAGGACGGCGAAGAAACGGTAAAGAAGGAGGTGCAAGAAGTTCAATACTCGTGCAATGGAAAGAAAAGGATGGCGGACGTTGAGTATTTGCTGAGGTATGGTGAGCCTGGGAAGGAGGGGTATCATGCGCCTAGCTTTTCCATGGTATTGTTCACCTTTGTATGTTTTCTGGTTTCTCTGTTGATCTTTTCGTTAGCTCCGCATGAAAAAAGTAAGACCGCACAAAAGAGGGCAGAAAAGAAAATCCGCGAGAAAGAGTGGCTCGAGGCTCGTAGAGCGAAACGTCGGGCGCAGGAGGATGTATCTGCATTAAACGTTGATTTGGGTGAGGATTTGTAGTCGATCGAACTTTGGTCATTTTCTGATTTAGTTCACATGTCGAAAGTCTTCTTTGCGATGCACTCGATTTATGGATTCGAAAAGAGATTTAAAATTTAATGAAATTATTTGTGTCAGTTTCCGTTACTAAATTTTGCTCGCTTTTGCTTTTCATGGAATCGAGTATTCCCGTCCCACAATTCATTCTCACTGCTACTACTTGGAAAAAAGGAAAATCATTACAAGTTAGCTTAAAATATCTGCTAGATATGTTGCCGTTTTCTAGAGGTCTATCAAATCTGATAAATTAAAAGTTTCTGAGTAAAACCTAATGAGTTTAAAAAGCTACGATGCCCTAATCTTTGACTGCCCAAAGTCTAAGACGTATCAGTTACTCTAATCGATTAAACAGCTGGCAATACAATTTTGGAAACAATGTTAGCTTCTAACTGAATCAAATTTTGAGCAGGTCCAAGCCTCCAATTTCATTGTAACTTGATGTGTGTCGTGCTGTGTGTTACGCTCATTGACTATAAAAGAGTAGATGTTAACAAAATTAGTATAGTACAGTTGAGAAAAGAAATTTGTGATAGCATTGTAGATTGTGTTGAGCTTACAACACTCACTCGTCAGCTGTATGAACGCCCTGGAGGAACAAAAACGATAACGCCTCGTTAAACGATAGTAAGGCTTACTTTATCTAAACGAAGGATTTGAAAAATATAAATATCAAATGATGAGGGTAGTCCCCTACGCGGTTACATTGTACTTTTGATGTATTAATACGTGCACAATCAAAAACAAGTAGGATAGCGACTGTTACTACATGAAACAGTTGCTGTAATTTAGAAATAGTGCAAGAGCGATCGATCGATAAATTATAACTCATCTAGCCAATGTTAGGGACCATATGGCATGATTCACAATCCAGAGGGGCCGGAACCAATTCGTGGAATTTTCCAAGATCAACCGTACATCCGTCAATGATTGAATAAAGCTCGTTGCTATCTCGACCTCTTTTGTTCTTCGATCTTGGCTCCACGCACGGAGAAAATGTATGGTTCCATTCAATATCATCGTATCGATAGGAATGTCTACATTGAATAGTTGAACTCGTAATCTCATCAATGCCCTCCACGATAACTACGATCTCCGCTTCACGATCTTGCAAGAATCTCGTTATTTCTTCTTGCTCTGTTCCGAACTCAAAAGAATCATTCGCTGGTGATGATGATATCGACGATTCGGCGTCGCAATCTCCTGCACATCACGAAACATCAATAAATTGTGAACACGACTGAGTAACGTCTCACTTTACAACATAAAAACAGAAAAAACACTTACGTTTTAAGGGCGTTGGAAACTTGGCAGTATAACGACATCTGCTATTCCATGTTTGCTGCTCTCCATTCAAGTTTACCCACTTGGACGGAGGCACGAGCGGCGAGGATCCATCGAGTCCATGTACTACAACATTAGGCAATGCCATCAGAAGATAAGCGCCAAGAGTATCATCGGGATGCTGTGTACGCATCATATGCGTTTGGAAGTAACACGTTTCTAAATCCAAACTGCTCGTGCTTGAAGTCCCTGCAGAAGCCTTTACGTCCCCGCTAGGAACCTGCAAATCATTCTTCATGTTACTTTGAGTGGAATGATCCCTTTCATGCCGAACACAGTATAGCCGAACATGTGCTTCCGCCAATTGATGTTTCCTCTGCTCACACAATTGAAACATGAAATAAAGTTTGCCCTGAATCCGACGAATCACCGCTTTATTACTAAACACTACACTATTGGACCTATTCTGACCACGTGACAACCTCTGGAAAATAATTCCAATCGCCAAAGCATCGTACGTAATACCACACAATACCTGAAGCAAAACCACAACAAACGGAGTCCAACAATCCCCAAAGTAATAATCACTCACACCATATCCAATCGTCGTCATGGTAGAAAGCGAGAAATACAGCGCCTCTGCAAAGTTATGCACATCCATACCACAATGGGAGGCTGTAGTAGTAGTAGTAGACCCATCACTGTCCAAGTACATATCTACATCACCATCACCATCACCGCCACTGCCACTTCCTCCACTCGGCACAATCGCATACATATTCCACCTCGCTACGAACAAATACACCGCTGCAAACCCCAACACCAACAGAGTATACAACAGATACAACACCGCAAATAACCGCCAGGTAGGACTGTTCAATACCGTATGATATAAATCCTTCCACCAATACAACGAGAACTTATCCGGAACGATGCGTTGGATGCGCCATTCTCCGTTGGACTGATGAAATCCTCCCTTGCGATCGAGCATTCGGACGTTGCGATCGGGACGAGGACGGATGACTTTGCCATTGGTTAAGTGCGTCGTTGCGGTGCTTAAACTGCTGGCATCGTCTTCGTCGTGATTGTTGTTGTTGTTGTTGTTGTTGTTGTTGTTGTGAGTTTGGAGGAGGGGAGTTCGGTGACGAAGATCGTCGGACGTCTTCATGGTCATGTTAGAGTAAGAACTATTAATAATCTTTTAGTGAAAATGGTGTTCGTTTGTTACTGCAGGAACAGAACAGAAATTTCGATACCGGAATGTTTCTCGCTTGTCAACGCAGTCGACTCCTGTGTTGATTCGAGTACACAGACATGTACATTGTACATGTAGACTTACACGGTATTGGACTTCGCGAAGAGAATAGGATCGTGCCAACCATTGGGTCGTGAGGTCGCATCTTCGGAACTCTTTATCGGAACTCTCTATACCCGGTATTTTGAGAACCCTTGCCGCGAAAAATCCAGCTTCAAGCTCCAATGCGTACTAAAACGCACGAGCCAAGTACAGTATGTCTTCGTCATCCAACTTGTTGAATGCCGATCGTATTAGTCTATTGATTTGCGAAGTTTAGGAGAAATCGACTCATATACTAATATTGATGTTCGACTAACGAACCTTGACAGAAAGACTTAAAGCCTAGAAACTTGCAACACCCAAGAGGGTTTGGGGACGAGAAGAGAAAGAAATATTGCAAGCCCTGCGAGAAGTAACGTTTAACACCTTTTGCGGTATCGACAGACAGAATGTACAGCTTCAAGCCAAAGCGTGTCTCAAGAGAATAGTAAAGTAGCTTGCAGAAGAGTGGGATATCCCCTATCCAAATGTAAGGGGTTCCACCAATGCTCGAATGAGTATCGCTATTGGAACATTCCCAAAATACACAGAATTTCTGTGTCAAACACATGAAAACGTTGACACAGAAATTCTGTGTCAAAATTCATTCAGAGAGTACACATCTTACACAGAATAGTTGTCGCCCAAAAAAATATGTTTTGAACAGGTCGTTTAGCTCAATTCAAATTCAAATCACGAGCATGGTAAGCAACTGCAAGCCATTTCAAAAAATACAAAATGACTGATAACCTGCAATTAATAGTATTATTGATAATCGCACACCAATACAACCAAGAAAGAAATAACATCCACAGCAGAAACAAAAAAATATTCTTCAACAACCTAAACGTCAACCAACGTTGTATTCGAAGTCAAAAATTCCCACGTGTAGCGTTGCTAAAGCCTGCGGTATGTGCATGGCGTAAACTCCTCGCTTCACCTAACGAGCAGGCCTTCATTGTTGAAAGTAGCGAACTTTCGAGTGGCAGTTGACCAAAACAGCTTGCTTTGTCTGCAATCACAAAAAGATTTCGAAAGAGTACGAGCACGTAATTATAATTGAATGTTAGAAATCCACTTCAATTTACCTTTACGAATCTCTGGGATCACGTAAATACTCTTGATAATTTCAATGGTTTGGCCGTGTAAGGGTTAACTTCGTGTTATTAAACCACATCGCCCTCTTCTATGACATCTACAACACTCCACATCGAGTGCTACTCCGTCTTTGCCTAGGGTTAGGCCTTCACCATCATTTTTGGTGTTTGCGTTGTTACCTCTTTGGAGAAATTGCATTCTGCCACCGTACCTGCTGTTATCTCTGCCATTATTGTTTGGCTTCTGACTCAGCTTCAACGTGAGACCGCTGACATCGATTCATTGGGTAATAGGCATATTACGTTGATCAAAACTCTACGAATTGTTGATAAACATGCGTCAAGGAGCCGATGAGACTGACGATGGTTATTTGAAACGAATGAAAGCAAATGTTGAATCACTAAAATTTGCTGGAGGGAGACATGATATGATAAGTCCTGATTTATTTACGAAAGCTGGGACGAAGTCAACAACGCAGGAAGAAAACGTAGAGCTCGATAAATTTTTAGCGTCTAATGCGGATCCAAGGCGATATGCAGCATTTATTAAAAAGTTAGGCAACGATCAATACCCAACTACGTCATCTGTGCCGCAAATCGGGTAGGCATTCCGTCTTTGCCTAGGGTTAGGCCTTCACCATCATTGTTGGTGTTTGCGTTGTTACCTCTTTGGAGAAATTGCATTCTGCCACCGTACCTGCTGTTATCTCTGCCATTATTGTTTGGCTTCTGTACTCGTACCTGCCCGATTTGCGGCACATTAATTCATACACCGCAGATGACGTAGTTGGGTATTGATCGTTGCCTAACTTTTTAATAAATGCTGCATATCGCCTTGGATCCGCATTAGACGCTCCAAATTTATCAAGCTCTACGTTTTCTTCCTGCGTTGTTGACTTCGTCCCAGCTTTCGTAAATAAATCAGGACTTATCACTTATCATATCATGTCTCCCTCCAGCAAATTTTGAATAGCACTCGATGTGGAGTGTTATAGATGTCATAGAAGAGGGCATTATGCAGTAAATTGTCCACAAGGTGGTAAAGCTACAAACACAACAACGTCATGACTATCACAAGACAGTAATGACAGAAATGGGGCGAGTGTTCAAGTGTCCAATGGTGTTTCGTTGACGCAACGTGATGTGTACATTCCACAGACGTGGATATTACTCGATACTTGCTCAAAAATCTCTTGTTGCAACAATGTTGAATTGCTTTCATCCATTCAAAAGTGATATCACAACGTAACGGTACATACTAATGGAGGGAGCAAAACCTTCAATCAAATTGGAAACCTTAAATTTCTCCCAACCAGAGCGTACTACAACCCTTCCTCTCTTGCCAATATCTTGTCCTTCGCTGAAGTATTTAACATTCCTGGAATTCTAATCACCATCGACACCAAAAACACCATCGACGACAACTGTTTCACTGTCACGTACAACACAAATGTATATAAGTTTCTCCCATGTTCCGCTGGGCTCTACTACTTCGATATAACTTCCTTTGAAAATAAGTCAACAGTTACAGACTATTCTTTTCTTGAAACTGTTGCAACTAATATGGCATATTTCGCACAAGAAGAAGTAAAAAAGCGGGAGATGCACGTGCTCTACAACGCGACATCGGATGGCCAAGTACGGCACAGTTTAAATTCTACATCAGCAAACAACTCATCGATGACTCTCCCATCACGGTAGACGACATCAACAGAGCAGAATACATCTTCGGTCCAGCCAAGCCACTCCTAGAAGGAAAGATGACGAGAGTAAATCCACAAGCATGTAAAATTCGACGTATCCCACTTCCACTTCCAATACTACAACAACACAAACTGTTGAGCAAATAACTTTAATGGGAATGACTGAGAAATCAGAAGGAACGGTATTAGACCATTACGAATCGAGAGTCATTCTTCCATTCATTATTTTAATAAAATAACACACAATTCAGACAAGTTAAAAGTAGAAAGTATTATTTTACTAAGTGTTCTGGATTACTATTATTATTATTTCTGGTATATTGAGATAGAGAATACTCAACACAAATATATATTTGATTCGCAGCTATTGAAAGACAAGTAACAACAATCATGACAGGCGACGACAAAGTCGGCATTTCTGCTTCAGGAGATGTAAGCAAAAGCAGATTCAGTGGTAAAGATAAGGATAACGAGTACGAAAAGTGCAAGGATACTATCGTAGATCTAATCAGGTTGAAGAAATTGAAGCATGTATTGGATTCTTCCTTTCAACTTCCAACTAGGGCTGATGCAACTACAGCATGGACAAAAGAAGAATAGAAGTTGATCGATGATACAGCATGTACTTGGTTTAGTTTTGCCACTACAGGTGCTCCGAAGAAGTTAATCAAGAAGAAAACACTCGCAAGAGAGATGCTTGAGGATCTTGATGAGGAGTATGACGTTGGTACGGAGATGGAAGATCTTCAGGTAGTCCAGTGAAAGTTCGATGAGTTAAAGTTAAGTGATCGAGAAGCACCATCGGTATTCTTTACTGAACTCGAGGACATCAACAACAAGTTTGGGAATTTTCAGGAGACAGGTGGTAAGTCCTATAAGAAGGATGCAAAGGAGTTGATCATCAAGATCATGGAAAGTGTGGCGAGTTAGACGAAGAATAAGCAGATCTATTCCATTCTGTATTGGCAAAACTTCTGTACATCACTAAGAGATCTCGTCCAGACATCGAAGCTGCTGTTGCTTTCCTGACGACTAGAGTCTCTAAAAGCGATGTAGATGGCTGATGACTTGGATGAAACAAACAAAAGATAATACTCGAGTAATTGGAGCTAAAAGTGTTCATGAGCTATTCACTTGGAATGATGCAGCATTTCCTGTACACATGGACATGCGGAGTCACACTGGAGGTTTAATGTCGTTTGGACGAGGTATGATTCATTGTAGATCAAGTAAACAAAAACTCAACACCAAGAGCAGTACGGAGGCAGGGGTGGTAGGAGTCAGTGAGTACATTCCTTTCAATCTGTGGTTGACGATGTTTTTGAAGGAACAAGGATATGATTTATCCAAGAACGTGGTCTTTCAAGACAATGAAAGTGCCCTCCGACATTAAAGACGATCGCTTCGCCGTGATTGATCATATCTCTCCGGAAACCTGCTGCGGAATGAAAAACAACTTCTTCGAGGCAAAGAAAGTCCCTATTCGTTTTCAAATCGAGTGGGCGAGAGTGTGTGCAATCGTCTTCCGAGAATTGTCCGAAGTAGCAAATGAGATTGACAACCACCGAGAAAGGCTCGCCGGCTCCAATCTTAAATTGGAGCGGCGCATAAAGATGTTCTTCATCCTACCTACCCTCCTTTTAAGAAGAATCAAAGGTGACGGCAAGTTGCTAAGTGACCTGAGGAGGAGATTTCGGCATTGGAAACTCAATCAATGGAAAGAACTCGTTGAGGACCTTGAAGCTGACACAGTCCGTGTACACCGACGCACAGCCGACTCCACACCACCCAATTCAAAGTCTGCTCAGGAACTACAAGCATTCAACGTTAGACGTGGAATCGAGCTGATTAGTGAAGGTCAGATGAGCCGGGGGTCTAAGGCGCTGCTCTCAAAGGGAATAAGCAACATTGCCAATAACGAGGCAATCAACCAACAAATGAAGAGTAAGTAACCTAGCCGTAAAATGGTCATACCATCTCCGACTGAAGCACAATGGAATGAGGAGCGTGCAAGCATCGACAGAGAAATTCTGAGGACAACAATCATGTCACTCAAGAGTCAGGTATCACCGGGTCTCTCCGGCTTTCGTTACGAGCACCTACAAGCAACC
>Ga0209092_10002850_pt1 | contig 15502 bp, 12 predicted proteins | sample FraStrMetagenome_FD_187446 | JGI IMG/M metagenome (GOLD analysis project Ga0209092, IMG submission 187446) | Marine eukaryotic phytoplankton communities from Arctic Ocean - Fram Strait ARC3M Metagenome (SPAdes) (version 2) | ecosystem: Environmental > Aquatic > Marine > Oceanic | place: Fram...
TCTATCTCGTCTGAAAAAAGGGAAGCCAAAGTGATGTCGAATGTAAAAATTGAAGATCGGTAGCTTAAGATGTGCCGTCGATGTGGTTATTTCGCCATGGAGGGGGGTTGAAATTCCTCAGCGCGTATTTTTCACAAAATCATTAGCATATGAATGTACAACATTAATCATTTTAATACATGGCAACGATTTTTTGTTTTTCTTTAAAAAGATTTGTTTTTTATGTAGATTTTCAATTCACTTATTAGAAGTGTTTATTATTCATTATGAGCGTACAATAGAGCTAGCTTGCAACAGCATATCGCTACAATTTTAGCAGCAAAGCTAACAACTAATGCGAAGTTGAGAATGTTCATGGATTGATGGTAATGAATACCCTTTTATTTTTAAAGGTTTCGAACGACGACTTTTGGCTTCTTCTGCTAAAAGCTTTTCCACAAGCGCCACGCGGTTGTATGATTGCAAACCATCAGTATGATTAGACGATAATGATTTTAAGCTGATTTGATACGCTACCATGAAGTGCTTTTTTGCATCATCGTAATTTTTTAAAAGAATTTCAATTTGTCCCAAGTTATTATGGCATTTTTTGAGGTTGCGTTGGTCCAATGGTAACGCCTTTTGGTATACTGTGAGCGCCTTTGTAAAATAGATTCTTGATTCAACATAATTGCCGAGGTATCTTTGTAAGGTACCTAATTCATCGTATGAATGCGCCATATCTATTAGATCAGATGGTAAAGACTCAGAAATGCTCTCATAGGCTAACCAAAAGTCCTTTTTGGCTTCGAGATTATTGCCTAGCTTTAATTCTAATATTCCCAAATTAATTAACGTTGTTTTCAACTCTCGGTGATCTGATGGCAATGCTTGTTTGAAAACTTTGTAGGCTTTCATTAAATTCAATTTGGCCTCAATATTCTTGCCTAACTTTGTTTCCGCAAGGCCTAAATCATTTAGTGAATAAGCTAGGGCTAGATTGTCGGACGGTTCTGACAATTTATAAAGTTTGATGGCTTGCGTAAGATACATCTTGGCGGATATATAGTTCCCTAATTTCCTTTCCACGAGGCCTAATTGGTCATATGATTGCGCAACTTCTTCAAGATCAGCGTTCGTTTCTTTCAAAATCATGTCGTGAAACATTCCGAAGTGTTTTTTGGCTTCTAGAAAGTCTTTTGTATCCATTTCTAAGTTACCCAAGTTGTTAAGCGAGATTTTCAGGTCTCGGTGATCCGATGGCAACGATTTGAGTCGAATTGCAAGAGAATCTGCAAAAAATTGTTTAGCGATCATATAATTCCCAAGATTTCTCTCTGCAACACCCAGGGTGTTGTACTCATATGCTAGCTTGAGGCGATCAGATAGAAGTGCATATTCTCTTATCACAACTTCCCTGCGCTTTCTTTTGACTTTCTGCATGTTTTCAACCTTCGATCTCATTTTGATCGCTTTCTTGCTCTTTTGAGTCCACTTTTTCCAGAAAATTGCCCTTTCTTGTCTGATGTAAAAGTTCAATATTTAGAATTGTGCTGCATAAAGAGACGACGACAAACAATAAAGAATCGTTTTAAACTAAACTAAACATTTATAATACACGGATTCTTGTTTATATTGAAGTTTGCATATGCCACATCAAAAAGTCATTGAAATATACGAAATATTTTCAAGTGCCACACGAAACGATCAGTAGAAAATCATGTTGGCAAAAATAAGGTTGATTTTCGGAGAAATAGGAATCACTTTGTTGAATCTGAACCAAAATCCTCAGTTCTGAGCAATAATTTTAAATAAGGAATAATTTTCTTTGATTCATACTCTTAAGCAATAATGACGTGTACAGTCTTTAATCCCTCAATGGTCATTGAACTTTACTAAGCAATAAAAGAGCATATCCTGTTCTATACCCTAATTGAAAAAATAAGGTCGATATTATTGATGACTCTTGGATGCAAAGTTTTCATTTATTCAAAATTCCTCGTTTTTAGGTTATCATCATTATTCAGTCACGAAAATTGCCCATACTTCGAAAAATACTCTCCATCCATGCTCTTCATTCCATCAGGCGGAAATAATTTTTCTTGTCAGAAATTATTTCTGATAGTGATGGAAGAGTAGGTTGAATTACGCTACTGCGAAATAAAAAGACGTTTAATCTTTAGAGGTTTCATTTTCCTTCAGGTTGTTACAACTATTCTTACAAATTATCTTGACTACACGTTTAGCAAAATTCTATATATCGCGAGAGATTACAACCGTATTCCCAAGCTTAACAACGCTCTTGAAAGCTACCATATTGGTCGTAAGTGGTAAGAATATGTCCTTCTTACTAGTGCTTTCTAATCATAACATCATGGCCACAATTAATCTGTTCATGTTTACTACATCATTTATTCTTTGGAAAAGGCTTCAAAACTAGTTCTCAATGATGGATCATATTTAATTACTTATTACAAATCTTATTTCATATTAAATTTGTTATTTGATCAAATTTTCTATGTGCAATTGTTTTTAATTAGATTTATTTTATTCTTTGCAATTAGTACATTAGGATGACTTGATCATCTGGTTTCCTCTGTTGCTTTGACAACAGTTGTGTAAAAAAGACAATGGTTAGTAGAATAAACAAAGATCTAATGCATAATTAATCACATTTTTTATTTTAAAGATTATGGCATAGTACTAGTCTGCATTTTATACTTTTGAATAAAAAAATACTTATATTTGTATTGGTTCTAACCTCATGAAACACATCAGAACTTTGTTTCATAAATCCTTCTTCTGAAGCCAAAGGGGTCATGAAGAATTTTTTTGAGTGTCCTAGAAGTCTTTGCTGTAGATTACCATAAAGTTTCATGTGAGGTTGAAGCTCCTGTTGTTAATGATTTGTGTTTTCCCATACATGATGTTTCAGTTGCAATTCATCCTGGAGATTGCCTTCTCTTCAATCCTGTTATTTTTCATTGCCAATAAAAAAAGGAGAAAGCTTTCAATGACATTGATTTGTACTTCACATCAATCTATTTTAAACCAAAAATAGTTGGAATAAATGACAATGACATTCCAATTAATGAATAAAACTTAATAAACACATATGCTATGTATTGGAAATTAATACTACCTATTCAGGATCAATACTGATATCATTATAATAGTGTTCTTCCTCTACAAAGTTGGAAGAATATGTTTTTTCCCTATATCAAGCTCCCCTTCTTACAGTTATCCAATACACAACATCCCTGTAAATTCCTACATTCCAATATCATACAACAACCCGCTACAAATACTCCAAGGCAATGCAAATGTTCATCTTGGTCGTGAACTTGCCATTGAGGGTGTTGTTGTGACTGATAGAAATAAATTCAGGAAAATGTTGGAGGTGATAACTGTTTTCACAACAATCATTGTAATTGCGGTGGTCGTTTATTTTGTATCTGGTCGTCAATCTCGTGATCTGATATTAAATGAGTCTTCGTTGTCTCCATCATTTTTATTCTCTACATCGTCGTCTCCTACATCTGTGTTTGACTATGATAGTCTAGTAGTGAAACGAGTAGCCATAGAAGTATCGGGTAAAGAAGCACTAAACGATTCCACTTCCACACAGTACACCACATATAAGGCAGCCACACTTAAATTACCACCATTAGTAGTAGAACTAGCCATAATTCAGCTCAATGATACGAAAAGGCTTGCCCAAAGATACATTGTTGCTTTAATACGAGCAAGTACCTTAAAAACTTTATCATCTGAGAACATGGTAAATCTAGAACTAGAAAAACCGTTTAATGAGTGTAATTTACCTGTTGTTTCCTGCAACAAGGATTCATTATTAACTGGCTTTGTTCATGTGAACACGAAGACTATTGGAGGAGGTGGCATGATTCCCACAGAAATAGGAGCTCTTCTAGAACTACGACAAATCACGGCTGAAAATAATGTTCTCAAAGGTACGATACCTTCTGAAATAGGTACTCTAAAGCATCTGCGCATTCTTGATCTAAAGATAAATAAGCTCACGGGAATAATTCCGAAAGAAATATGTGACCTGCCAGATCTTGAACTCTTGGATATTCATACGAATTTTCTAGAAAATACTATTCCATCACAGGTTGCAAACATGAAAAAATTAAAATACATGGACTTGTCAAATAATATGCTGAGTGGATCAATTCCATTATAGATAACATCAATGAATGAATTGAAAGGTCTAAGATTACACAATAATTCTTTTGAGGGGAATTTGGATGTTTTTTGTGATTGGAAATCAAATTCCACAGAAGAGACCCCTATTCATATTGTCACCGAAGTGGCACTTTTTCCATACAAGATAGAGGCAGGTTTTTGTTTAATTGCGACTGAGGAAATGCAATCTTCATTTCAGCGGTAGATTATTTCATGATCAGAGTACGATTCAATCGATACTATGCATTGGAAAACAAAGTTCATAATTGCATTTGTTGTAACATAGTTAAAATTCTCCTTATTCGAAATTTGCTAATATTATTTCTATTATCATAGTTTCACAAAAATACTTAGTGTATTTAGATTGATCAAGCTTCTATCATTATACCACCTGAATAGCTTAAAACTTTTTTTCCAGCTGCCGATTAATTGATCTAGCACTCCATTGAAAGTTTTATTGGAACGAATCTATCTGAAATTATTGCACAATTCAAAAAGTCAAAGTTGTTTCTAATAAATATGACCTGAATACAATAGGCACACTTTCCCCCTGAAAGTAAAATTCTCTTACAAAAACTTCACTATCCCCATCTATTCTTCATTCCATCCTCATCACAAATATGATACCACTCCGGATATTCTGATCCTTTTTCTTCTGTTTCTTTCTGGCTTCCACCGGATGATGACGATAACGACAAAGTTATAGAACTAGAATCCGAACTGGTGGACAATGGGGGAGGACTAAATCGATAATCATAAAATAACTCTTCATTCTCAACATCCCGTGTCGTGACCAAAACTAATCCATGCATATTAACATCTTGACGTTCAAATGCTTCATTAAATCCCAATAAAGAAGGTTTTCGTGCATATCGATTCGGGATATATTTTTTCAATTCTTTGGTTAATCTCATGTCAGATGTATAATTCAATGCTAAAGGACGACAATTGGGTATAGAAGTTATGGTATGGTTGTTCTTCTGTTTTTTTGTGACTGCGTGAGTGGACAATGATGATGGTTTTGGTGGATGATTAGCCAGATGAGCAAGTGCCCAAGGATTCGATCCATCGATATCTAACACCACGGCAGGTGATTTTCGTGAATCAATCAAGATATCATCATATCTCAATGATAATTGAAAGGAATCGTCTTTTTCAAAATGAGATGCAATGGATGGATTTTGTAAAAAATCACGTGGCCATACTTCACCTGGAAAGAAGGAGACGATCGTTCCAGCAGGTGCATACCCATCGATATATATTCCTCGTCCAGCTCCATTTAACGTCGAACGTAGTGCTATGGTGGAATATCCAAGTGTTTCTTTGAGTATATGAGAAATAGAAAGATTAAGTAATTGATTATTTCGCATAATTTGTTGGATTTCGATATTATGATTTTCCATAGAATAATACCCGAATTCATCTATATAGGAAGAAGTGGATGGATCCATGGAAGAGGCTGAAGAAGAAGGAGGAAGGACAGGCAGATGATGCGAGGATGGATCCAACCAGCCTTTATAATCCAAAATAGTTTTGATGGCTCCTAATTTCATAATGTTCAGGGATATATTAGATCCATCATCATGATCATTATTGCCATTCTTTTTCATCATCAAATCATGAGATAATGTATCAAATTCTTGTAATAAGAGGGGTTTCATTTTATTTTCATCTTTGTTCTGCTTATTCCAGTTTTGTTTTCTTGATGGGGGTTTCTTGGATTGGTTCAAACCTAAATCATTGGAAGTCACCAAGAGTTGTTTTTCAGCCTTAGAAAACGCCTTAAATAAGACTTGTATTTCGGGTACCAAATTCGATTGTAATTTTTGACGTAGTTCCAATATAGTCATTTGATGTACTAATTTATCTTCTAGAGATTGTGTCGCTTCTTCAATCAGGAGTTGTTTTTCTTGCTTGGATAAAATATCATGTCGAGGAACTTTATATATAATAACATCAGCATTCGCATAGTTACTATTATTGATTTTGGAGATTCGAAGGGATTTGTAGGTGGATGCTAATAAGGCCATATAAAGATCTTTTCTTTCTTGAATTTGTCGTGGTGTTTCAGGACGTGAAAAAAAGTTGGTAAATTTGGTGGAGAGACGCTTTATAAGTCCTGTAGAGGGTGATTTTGAGGTCATTTTGGCATATGGTTAGATTGCCGTTTGTGCTGTAATGTATAAGATATGAGGAAGGACTGGTTTTAATAGATAGACATGATCTTTGGATGCCAAGCGGTGTTGGATGTTTTGATCCAAGGATGAAATAGGAAACTGATCAACAGTCACAAAGGATGCGTTAAGGTTGCTCTATATAATAAAATATAATAATGTTTATTATTTTTTTGGAGATGCATACATTTGAATCTTGTAGATTGTAGTATGTGATTACGTAGAAAGGAATTCCACACAAAGACTGGTCCATCCAAACTTCATTTCATTTTCTTTCACACATTTTATGGATAATAACACAATTCTCAACAGCAGCAGCTGAATTGAACTTTTTTAGCGCACAGCATGAAAAAATGATAATGGAAAATGATGTAGGGCCCAATTCGAATAAATGTACCTATATGATATTGGGCGATGGAGACTTTTCCTATTCTCTTGATTTAGCTCGATTTTTACGTTCCTATCATGCCAATCCACAACACTATCACACAACAAGCACATCCTCAAATTCTTCCAACCTACCCAAAACGAATAAAATTGACAAATCATATAAGATTTGGCCATTCTTAGATAGATCAACCTCTATTCATCTGATCGCTACAGGGATTGATACATATGAAGAATTAAGTAAAAAATACAAGGATTCCGATTCCATATTAGGAAAATTGAAATCAATGGAAACTGCTGCAATATCTGAACCCCCATGTAAAAAACCTAAAATCGACAATAAAATTATATTACCGCAATCCTCCTCTACCTTTTCAGTATCCATCCAACACTCTATCAATGCCATCCAGCCACCAACCCTAGGATCCCTCCACATGACAAAAGAAGATGTCAAGATTTCTTCCTCAATACTAGTTGGGATGCCAAAGAAATATCATATTGTCATTTTCAATCATCCTCATTTAGGTACAGAAGATGCACGTATGCATCAACGATTTTTATCTCATTTTTTTCATTCGTGTCTCCATGTATGGCTATCAAAAGGTGGTGTATTACATTTAACACTGGTAAGAATATTCTCCTATCTACCAACTTTATATTTTTATATCCAAATCAATATAAATGATCTCAATTTCCACTTTCTTCTTCTATACATGAACTGAATATAATTGAAGGCAGTAGGCCAATGTGAACGGTGGAAAGCTATGCAGTCGGCCCGACGTCTAGGGTTGCAACTTTTACATCGAACAACTTTCCAACCACCACCAATATTATCTCCACCTTCTGCTTCTTTTTCTTCACAACAACAATATTATCAACATCGTAGACATCAAAATGGCAAATCGTTTGCTTCCCGAACAACCCATCAAAGTGAAACCTTCACATTTGGTCGGATAGACGATGAACAGGGAGGATATATATCCAAATGCTTGCCGTGGCAAATAGAACATTTTAGAATAAAGGAATATAAGAAAGAAGATAATTTCATAAATAAGGGCCAGAAAAAAACAAAAAACAAAAAACAATCAACATTGCAAATACTACAAAATTCCTCTAACCTGTTTCCATGTCCCTATTGTCCTAAAAGCTTTCGTGAACAACGCTCTGTCAAAAATCATATCCGTAATGTTCATCCAGATCCACCCAAAATACTATCTAATAGTATATCGAATACTATCACTACTGATGATATCCCATCTTCGCCTGATCTCATTATTTGTGAAATCTGTAACCCACCTCTTCCACTTCATTCTGATCAGGATCATTGTCCCAGACCTAAACCTCGTATATTTCGAAATGCCGAAGCCTTGAAAGCACATCAAATAGCTAAACATAATGGTTTATACACGGATATTAAGCCTGATTGGTGGTCCTCATCTTCTTCCAACACTATCCCAACAACCGCCAAAAAGCACATTCCATCCAAAAATGTATCATCTACCGATTCTTCCACAATCAATACCCTAATCGATGCCTCTAAAGCTCCTAAAACAATCTTTGGATCCTGTTCAATATGTCAAATGACATTTTATACAAAAAAGGATCAAATTCAGCATCCAACCTTATTTATTCCCTCTTCGTCTTTAGAAGTGGAAAAGGATGAAAATCAATGCCAATTTTGTCAAAAATGGTTTCGTGAAAAACGTGGTTTATTCCAGCATTTGAATTTTTGCTCTCAAAAAGTTAAGTCACAACATATTCCTTGTCCAATTGTTCCTGCCCAAACAATTGGATCCGAATAAATTCAGATTGCAATATAAAAAATTAGAATCAATCATGAAGAACGAATGCATGGAAAGGGAGATTGCAAATTGTGGTTTATTACTGAATCATTATAGACGTTATTAATTCCTTTCAGAGAAAAAATGGAGCACTATAAATAAATTATCCAATAAATAACACAATACAACAATAATAGATTAGGAATGAAAAGCATTTGCAAATTCCATATTGCTCAGTGTATCCTTGATATATTTTGGATCATCCCCAAGAACTGATTGTTGTACCTTTTGCAAAATCAAGATGTGTGAAATATGTTAATGAAAGAGGTCTATTCGCTCAATAACGAAATAGATAAGAAAGACGTACCATAATTGCTTCTTCTAATACTAAACTAGCCTCTTCATAATTTTTCACCTGTAATTTGATATATCCTATGTTGTTGAGGATGGTAGCACAATGAAGTAAATCCAGATCTGCTTTATGTGATGAGCCCAATGCTAATTGTTGAATATCATAAGCTTCTTGAAATGCGCCAAGTGCCGCAAGGTGATTTCCCATTTGAAAATGTACACACCCTATATTATTAAGTACCATTGCTACCTTAGGAGATCCTGATCCGTATGCTTTTACCCGGATTTCAGATGCTTGATTTAAGACTTTTAGAGATTCTTCAAATTGTTGATTTGCAAAGAATTGAATCCCTGACTCTACCAATGAAACCTATTACGAAAATGTATGCGAAGATTAGGAATTGAACCACATTTCTTGTGCATAAACTTTTGAATTATATTAGGGTTCTTACCGCTACTTCAGGGTGATCTTCTCCAAAGGCATTTCGTTTGATTCTAACTGCTTCTTTGAAAGCTGGAAAGGCCAACGTGAAATTCCCTGACAGCATGTGTACTACCCCAATATTATGTAGGGTTAATCCCTCCAACATAAGATTATCTTCATGTTCTGTTTCTCTTTGATTTTGAAGCATTTCATCAAATACTTCTAAAGCTAAATCAAATTCACAACGCTGTTTATAGTATTCGGCATAGCATAATGTACACGACGTAAATAAGATTATATGCATAATGCTTGTAAAAGAAAGGATAGTTGCAGAAACGTACCTTAAGATGCTCAACAGCACTTCCAATTGCAAGAGGTAAAACAAACTCTGAATAAGACCCTCTTCTAGATTTCCCGGCTTCTTTATTTTTCCTTCTCCAAACATCTAATGGCAATGATTCCGTTATTTTTTTGAATTTTTTTAATAGTTCTCCAGCTTTTTTATTTCTATTGATTGCATCATTGGATGGCGAAACTGGCTGTAAGCCATCTCTAAGATACCCCACACTAATTAATCTTTCAGTGTCTAATATTAATTGTGAGGCCGTACGCAAGACCCTCTCTCTGGAACTTTGCTCATCAACAACTGCCCCAAGTCCAATACACTCTATACCATCCAAGGATGCAAATTGTATAGCAGGAAGTTTTGATGAATTTGTAAAAAGTGTCACAGCATCCGCACATAAACATTCTCCGAATATTGCTTGCATTACATTTAGTTGTTTGGGTTCATTACTGTTACCCGAATATGAATTTATATCGTCATTTTTCCCATCTTTCTTCTTGTTCAAATTACCACCTTCTGATGTTGTTGATCTAGACGTTATACTGAAAGACATTTTGATGTGTTGCTAAAGTGGGTAGAATTCAAATAATGCAAAAAGTTTGAATGATAAATGGCGAGAGAAAGCCGTCTTGTGAGCTACGAAAAAGAGTAGCTCAGTAGATCTCTTCAATGCATTTCAAATCTTCTAAGTACATTGATGGCAAGCTAGCTAAATGAATAATACAAACAAACATAGGAACGAATATTTAGGAAAAAAACGATTCAAATTTTTAAATCCTTCGAAGTTCCATCTTTAAGTCTGCTGGTTGAAAATTTTGAGTCACAAATGAATACGTACCTACGTATGTTCATTTTTTTAAATGTTATTTTAGACTTTTTCTTTGGCTAACTCTCAAACTTCAATCGGGTCATGTGAGTCAATGTATTTTTTCTACCTCATTGGCTGGAATTCATTTTTACGACACTAAAATTGGCTCTGCCAAACCAAAAGAAAAAGTAGAACGTATTTGTTCACTCTCTAGAGGTGCGACAATAACTATTATATATTGGTGGACGCGACACCGAGTCATGAAGAAATAATATAAATGATATCATGGTGGGAAGACGAAAAAAGAGTGATAATCAAAGATTAACTTTATTTCCTTCGTACACTGCATCCTTGGCTTCAAGTGTTTACGATTAGGCTATTTAAGATTCTATAGATAAGTTAATTAATAAGTGGGAAGACGAAAAAAGAGTGAATACCCCAACACCTCGTCATAACTTGGGATCGACATGAGCTTAATATGCAGCGATGAGAGTTACAATAATAAATATTAAAGTATTTAAAATCATTTGGTGATTCAAACTCATTTCTCAGTTCAGGTTTTCAGAGGCCTCATTAAGGTAGATGAAATAACATCTAAATGTAAAATAATGCTCTTTATGACAGAAAAAATTCAATGGTATATACATAAATTAGGACTGTCCTTGCAATGTTACTACTATACTGCGACAATGACCGCCTCCCCAACCACCTTGATCACGATGTTCATTAAGATAAATTCCTTGCCAAGTTCCTAATGCTAGTCTTCCATTACGAATCTATTTAGGTAGATGGAATTTATACCCATACAAAAAAAAACAAAACGAAAAATATGACAAGAGGAATAATATGAATCGACTCAAAGTCAAAGAAAAGGATTTCAATTAGAATTACTTACCGGAATATTGAGACTTGGACCCATCAAAGAACTTTTTACATGTCCTGGCATATCATCGTCACCCTCCAATGTGTGACGGAAAGTTCCGTCTCGATTCCATTTTGCAGGGACTTTCCAATCATTTCATTTACGAAGGGCGTCGAATTTATGCATAGCAAAGAAGTTTCATGATTTATTTAAAAAAAAGAAATTAATAATCAAACATATTGCTAGGAATGATATTGTCTCACCAATCAAATTCAAAGCTGTCTCCATATCCACCCTTTTACGTAAAAAAACGAGAAATCGAGTCAAAATAAATGGCGAAGCACAAATCAATCCAATGCTTCCCATTTACTAATTCAAAACCTACCTTACATCAGGATCCGCATTTTCATTAATGGTCAAACTAGCCGAAGTATGTTTGATGAATAAATTCGCCATACCAATTTTGATAGTTTTCAATTCATCTTTCATGGAGTCATTAATATTTTTGGTAATAAGGTGACAACCACGAGACGGAGCAGTTATTTCAATTTCTTTTTGATACCAACGTGGCATGGACATGGTGTTGGGATCCGAAGAAGAAGAAATAAAGACTTTGGAAGATGGAGATGATTTTTTGGTTAATTTTGGTGTGTACAAAAATGTCAAATGGTTTGGTTGAAATGCAAGGGTTACTGGGGAATTCAAAATGGCGAAGATGCAAAAGAACGAAAGAATTGTTAGGAATAGATGAGGACAAATTCGACAGGTTGATTTGCACATCTCCCTTCCTTCGACGCAGTTCACAAGTCCTGAAAAGTCTTGTATGATAGAAATTCTGAGTTCTCATTTGTATCACTCAGATCATCTCCATATACGTCATAATTGATCATATCTTCTATATACGAAAAGGTACCATACGACTTTTTTTAATGTATGTAGCATAAATCGAATATCAAGATATTATAATTATTAATAATATTATTAAATATAATAATTATTATTATCATCATATCATTACAATAGATAAAAAAAAAGCTGCAAACCATGACCCATGAACCCAGCACCAAAATTAGCATATGCATAGTAGGCGATGCATTTGCAGACATTTTTTGCTTTCTCAATAAACCAACATCACATTCCAAAAAAGGTGAAGTCGTTCCCATGGGAGGGTGTGTATTGGTTGATCAACCATTACAAACTATGCCTGGTGGATCGGGTATCAACACATCGACACATTTATGCTCCCTTCTCCAAGATTTCGTTGACAAAAAAAGTTTAGATGGACTCATATCATCTAATTGGGATATTCAACTACAAACCGTACTAAACCCAAAAGATGAGCACGGTACTCTTTTATTGGATCATGCCAAAAAGTACAATCTGCCGATAATAAATTGTCATCCAGATTATTGCTTTAATGATTCACAAAATCAAGAAAATCAGAACAAAACATCTCCCAATCATTCTTCAACGCCTCATGTTATTGTTATTGTTTCCCCTGGAGAGCGATCCTTTATTGCTCATCTTGGATGCATTGCTCATTTTCAGGCACATCAAATTGATACACAAAAACTCATTAATTCTCATGACGATGTAGGCATATATCCAAATAATCAAAGCCACCATTTACATATTCATATCGCAGGATACTATAATATACAAGGATTTTGGAATAATGCGTTAAAGCAAGAACTTAAAAGAGTCAAAACAGAACGATCCAAACTAGGGCCTTCTTATACTACAACTATTTCCTTAACGCCTCAATATGATTCCTTACAAGAATGGGATGGGGGTATACTGTCTCTTTTGGAATATATTGATTTTCTTATACTAAGTGAAGACGAAGCAGAAGGGATTACAACAATTAAAAAAAAGGAATGGAGAAAGATGGCAGAACATTTTTATGCATACTCTCCCAATACTGTAGCCATCGTGACACTTGGTGCAGAAGGGGTGATTGCACTTTCGAATGGTGAAGTTATTCATGAAGAAAAATCCAATGTTGTGGATCATGTTGTGGATGCTACTGGAGCAGGTGATGCCTTTGCGGCAGGTTTTGTATTTGGCTTTTTGAAAGGACAATATGAAGAGAATTATGATGATAAGAGGAGCAATATTGATAATATAAAGAAGGGTATGCGATGGGGATGTGCAACTGGTGCTGCTTGTGTGAAGGTTGCTGGTGCTAGTGTTCCGGCTTCTAAGTATGAAATTGAGCATTTCTTATGCATAAAATGATAAATTATACGTTTTCATAAATTGTTGTTCAACATATGTAAAAGAAATGATGACAATGATCTATCATGTACTGAAGGCAAGATATGAGTTTATTTTTATATTTATGATTTTGCTTTATTTATGAATAATGTAATACACCTCAAGATTATAACCTGATTTCCCCGCTTTCTCCTAATGCATCCAAGTTTCTTAAGCTGTACAGTCGTTTCTCACTTATCAACGTGTGTGAACCTTCGGAAGACAGTCTTCGGATAAATTGTGGGCGGAACGATTTCATGGAAATATTCTTATCACTGCTTGAATCTTCACTATTTTTAGATCTCATTTCAATGACTTCTACTTTTCTTGCTGTTTCTCTTGGTTTCACCATATATGCCACACTCATAAGTACAAAGGCAAACAAAATTATGTATAGAGGTATGGAAAACTCTTTCAATTCGAGTAAGTTATTTTGTGCTGGACTATGTTTTCTTCCAAAAACTGTTCTTTGGTCTACACTTTGTACATCAATTCTGTCACTGACTGTACTGTCCAGGGATGTAACAGTTATATATTCAACTGCTCTAAATAAACTTCTTCCCTGTAAAATATGAATGAAATCAGGACTAACTTCATTAAATTTTATCTCGACAACCTCACTGAAATCTAAAATTGGGGGAGGTACATATTCACCACGAATAGTGGTAAATACTTTCAGAGATTGTGTCTCTGTAATGTTTTCATGAGTTCTGAATCGACTTGGCCCTTCATGTGTGGGTCGAACACCTTCAGATATGTTTTGGTTCATTTTTATTTCTTGATTATCAACTCTGATATCATTCACATGGAAAGACCTATCTTCAAATATTATATCATTAAAAAACTTTGCCAATGTTGTTTCATAATAAGATATAATGCCCTTTTTCTCCATCAACATTAGATTCGTTCCCGTTAAAATAAACATACTTTTGAACATGACAGGAATTGGACCAAAGTAATGCACTTGTATTATATCGTTTGATATGACTGAGACTAGCTCAGCTGATCGTTGAAGGATTTCATGTTTGATATCATTTTTCGTTACAGGACTTTGATATGTAAAAAACACGATCAACTTGACAACATTACATGACTCTTCAACTGCTATTTCATCGCAGACTAAATAAGATAAATTTATTTGTATGACTTTTGAGAAAAGAACACAATGAATACGAACATAAATCTTGACATTTTCATAAAACTTACAATTTGCCTCATTTTCAACACTGCGCAGTGGCGTAATCTGAGTTCTGGCATCAAGAAATGATACCATTCCATCCCCATACAGGCCTTTAACCACATTATTTGCCTGGTATATAATGCTATTGAAAAATAGATTTGTCGAACTCTCCACTGATTCGATGACATGATACATGGACGTGTAAGTTGAACTTCGCAAGATCAAATCAAAGGTTATTTCAGCTGTTCGCTGCATATCGTTATCTTGAGCCATTATTAAATTCCATGAACCTATTTTTGTATTCTCATGGAGTACGGAAGTTAGACATGCAAGATGTCTGCAGGCTACTTTAACAGCAGTTTAGAATTTGTCCTCGAGAAAAACCACAAATTGATGTTATTATAGATATGTGGGATTCGTTTCCCTAAATAGCTCGACAGAAAGAAAATTTCATCCTAATACGATCTGTATTTCGGTAATCATCTTAGATGAAATCGAAGGTCATATTCATTGTTACATAGTGATTTGTATGAAGTGACTCAGAATGAAATTCTCGAGTATTTAAGACAGTACGAAATTTAATTTTTCTTTTATGAAATTAGCTTTACCTATTTTTAATTATGATTACGTCATTCAGGGAATCGAGTTATTTGGGGTTTGGATCACTAACATATCAACAGCACATATAAGTACAAAATGACAAATTGTTTCCATCACTATTTACTCGTTATTTTTGTTTCTTCTCTTT
>Ga0209092_10002851_pt1 | contig 15502 bp, 9 predicted proteins | sample FraStrMetagenome_FD_187446 | JGI IMG/M metagenome (GOLD analysis project Ga0209092, IMG submission 187446) | Marine eukaryotic phytoplankton communities from Arctic Ocean - Fram Strait ARC3M Metagenome (SPAdes) (version 2) | ecosystem: Environmental > Aquatic > Marine > Oceanic | place: Fram...
AATTCATCCTACGAATTCTTTTTACTGTAGAGTCTACATCTTTATTATATCCACATAGATCTACACGTAAACTATTTGAATTTCATCTGACAAGCATTGAGCTCGTCGAGTTTTTTAGAATTCCAAAGTATGTCTTCTACGTCGCTTACTACCAATGAATTGAAAATTGGTCCGAGATTTAAGCCAACTTCTCACAACCTTTTTTTGACACTTGTAGAAGAAAAAGCCAACAAAATCCAACTTCAAAAACAATATTGAAGCAATATCAATATCAAAAAAATTTTAAAAAGCGAATCCCAAGATCAAGTACAATGAGAATTTCCCCAATAATACTTTTGTTTTCCCTCTTTACCACACCTAGCTTAGGATATGTTTCATCTGGTCTTCCAGCCCATACACACCAGAAGTGGCTCGAACAACTGACTGTTGACATATGTAAAACACAACCGGGAGATATGACCCCTGAAATGATTCATTCGACACCTCAAGTTATGTCTGCATGGGCTCAAAACCCATACACGCACAATTCAAACAATAACAAATTCAAGAATGAGTCACATGGTGTTGAATGTGCACTTGCAGTAGAGAAACTTTTGAAACGAATTGTTGACGAACGTCTTGCAGGCAATAAGGCAGCAGTACCAACCACTTCTCTCTACAATGCAGCCTTACGGGGATGGGCCATGGCTGCATCGGAAAAAGAAAAAGGATTTGCAGCACAAAGAGCAGAGCAAATACTTATGCACATGCAAACTTTATACGAAGCTGGAGATTCGCGTGTACAGCCTAACACTGATAGTTTCTACTCTGTAATGCTTGCATGGAGTTGGAGTCGTGAGAAATACGCCGCTCAAAGAGCACGTCAGGTTTTGGATTGGATGACTCGTTTGTCTGAGACAGAAAGTAATAATGAAGTAGGGCCGAGTATCAAGTGTTTTTCATTAGTATTGAGTCTAATAGCGAAAAGTGGATCAAAGACAGCAGGTAGAGAAGCCGAAGAAGTCTTCAAAGATATGGAGAGTTTTCATGCACATGAAACCACAACTCAACATTTTAATCTGGTCTTAGATGCATGGAGACGCAGTGGAACACCTGATGCAGCAAAGAGAACGGAAGAAATTTTGAACTATATGGAAAAACTATCAGCTGCTGGTGTGGCAAATATTAAACCCAATCTCATAACCTACACAACTGTTATACAGACCCTTTCTAGAAGTAGACAAAGATCTTGCCCAAAAAGAGCGACTCAAATGCTCAAAAGACTAGAAAATGATTATAAGGACGGTGACGAAAGTATGGCACCTGACAGTATAATATATAATATTGTTCTTGATAAGTGGGCCAAAAGTGGGGAACATGATGCAGCAATCCAAGCTAAAAAAATATTAGGTCGAATGTCAAGACTAAGTGAGGAAATGAAATCAAAGAAATGCTCACCGGACGTGTACAGCTACACAAGTGTTATGAGTGCTTGTGCTCAAACTGTAGGTTCCAAAAAGGATCGAATTCGAGCATATCAAATAGCCAGAGGTGCATTCGATGAACTATGTAGGAGAAAAGATGAGGGACTGAGTCCAAATCATGTCACATACGGTACAATGCTTAAAGCATGCGGGAATTTATTACCAAGACGTGAAGAATATATCATGAACGAAGCCAAAGAAATTTTTTTGAGTTGTGCCAGAGATGGACAGGTAGGAGATATGGTTGTGTCTAGACTTAGACAAGCTGCTTGTGCTGATCTTTACCATGAATTATTAGAAGGAAATCAAAAAAATAATTTACCGGCGGAATGGTGCAGAAATGTAAGGGAGAAAAGACCAAATTTATCAACAAAGATAAAGAGCAATCAAACAAATAAGAATGCTCTAGCTCCATAAAATGAAGTTTATTTCATGATTCCGCAGTTTTGATTGTATATAGTTCTAATAGTACTAAGCTAATGTCATGATCACACTAGAAAAATAATTTCAATCTTTCTTACATGAACTTTATTTGAGTTAGACATTTTTGAAATGATTAATTTTCGTCGCTGCCATCATGCGGACCAACAATCCTCAGAACAACGTCGATAGGAGGTCTATTCCGACAGTGACAAGAAACAAAGATTTTCGTGAACGTTTTGATTCTTAACTTCGTCCAGTCATATTCATTTCTCTTATCATCTTTCACTGTAAGCACAATTTTGGATTTTTGTTCAATTACAGTTGGAGCCAGGTGGTCATGATCTTCCAAAAATACAGTTTGACTCAATCCCAGCATCGGCACAAATACCGTCAAAGTTTTCTCTCCTACGCCAACCACTACACCCAATGTCTTTACGATAGGCTGTTTCTTCAAAAACAATGCCAAGAATACTCGGTCACTTCTATCTGATGCTTTTTTAGAACTCGTTTTTTTTTCATTACAATGCTCTGCAATAGACTGGATTGCACCTTGACTCAAATGGAAGTTCTTCACGGCATCCTTACCTTCAATGGTAGCTTGGAGCAATCTATGCACAATTACATCGGGATAGCGACGGATAGGACTAGTGAAATGACAATAATAAGGTATGTTCAGTGCAAAATGCCTCCAAACTTCATCTTCAACTTCGCCCGCCGCAAAATATACGGCTGGATTCATGGGTAACGTAAGCATTTCAGTAAGGCATTGTAAAGCTAGTTCGTCGTCACATTGTCGGCTCAATCTACTTAGGGATTCCTGTAACTTTCTTGAGTTTGTCATGTCAATATTGAAATGCAACTCATTTTGTGCAACGTCTATGACCTTTTGCATTGCCTCCTGTCTAGGAGGAGGGTGCCTACGCAAACAAGCCAGCCCACCTGCATGAGTGATGAGTCGTTGTGCCACCAAATAATTCGCAAGAAGCATATATTCTTCAATCAAACGATTAGAGTCTCTAATTGGATATGGCTCACAAAGTCTAGGAGAAGTTCCATCATCTTCCAACTGAAAAGCAAGCTTAACTGCATTCAAAGCCAAAGCACCATTGTCATATCTTAGTTTGCGACGAGCAACAGCGACGTGATGCATAAGTCGCACATCCTTACATACTTCTTCAATCGTGTGCCCACCTGTTGGCCGTCTCGGTGTGGGCCATAGGTCCTCATCAATAACATCCTCTCCAATACCTACTTTGCCCTCGATAATGTTCTGAGCAGTTGCATAGTCAAGTCTTGCACACGATTTGATTACGCTCTTTCCATACCAGATGTTCCTATCCTTCCCATTTTCACTTTCAAGTGTCCCATCCATATTCATAGTCCAAACACATGAAAAAGCTAGACGTTCCACATTTTCATTTAATGAACAAGCAATTTCACACAATGGTCTAGGAAGCATGGGAACTGTTCGATCCACAAGGTAAACAGTCGTTGCTCTTCTCATAGCCTCATCGTCCACAGCTGTTTCCGGAATGACGAAATGCGAAACATCAGCTATATGAACTCCAATTTCTACTCTATTGTTAGGAAGAGGGGTAATGTGAAGGGCATCATCTAAATCTTTTGCAGATGTAGGATCAATGGTGAATATTCTTTTTGCTGTATAATCACGGCGCCCTTTATACATTGCACGCGTTGGTTTCCAACCCAACTCTGTATTACTGTTTCCGCCATTTTCTTTCGACAAAGTATTTTCTGATTTCATACTTGAGTCCTGAACGTACAACCCTGCCTTAACTGCTTTATTGACATTTTTCAGTACATCTGGATCAAAATCTCCATGATTGACCCCATTTTCTTCTAATAAGCTCATGGTTTCGACTTCTACGTCATATACTTTTCCAAGCCTTTTCACATTTCTGCAAGGAGGAAACCGAATCTTTGGTATCCAGCTCCCATACTTATATTCAGCACTATACATTGTTTTTGTTGAGAAGTGTTCTTCGTCTGCATCTCGTTTTCTTTCATCATTTTCGTGTGCTTTACTATTTGCTTGATTCACTAAGTCTTCTTCTGGAAACGTCATCTTTGATTGAACAAAAAATAAAGGCAAAGATCGGTTATTTGGCTTGAAAATAATTCTTTTGGAAGCTCCATCCATTTGCTGTAAAGTTCCTACAATGATTCTCGATCCGGCAACAGATGATTTTGAATCACTAGAGGGAGGATTGTTTGGTCCAGACGGTGGGACAACACAAACCACTTTCCCTGAACGTCGTTTCTTTTCATTATCATTTGATTCTTCAACAGCAATATTTTTTGGTTTTGTTATGTTATGAACTGGATCCCAGAGTCTTCGTTGTAGCTTGTCATCTCTCCATGTAGGTGCGCATTCCTCTGACCTTAATGATAGATTATCATCTTCTTCTTCTCTATTCGGCTTTGGAATTGTAATCATATTTCCATCTTCATCATCACTTGAATATACTTCATTACTTTCTACTTCATCCTGGATTTCTAAGAGTTCCATATCCTCAGCAATATTTTCGAATTCTACAGTCTCGCTAGCACAATCATCTATATCTTTCGTGTCATTAACATTGATCTCTCCATCATCATTCAAGTTCAACATATAGTCAATTAATCCCTCTAGAGCATCTTCATCCTCCTTTGTATCAACAATTCTTTCCTCTTTCTCATTTTCGTTCTCTTCTTCATCATCTAATAATATATAGACAACATCTCCATCTAGAGCACGATTAGCATCTGATATATTCTTTATGACCAAATCAGATTTTAAAGATCCTCGATCACATGAAACAAAACCAATAATATCTCTTTTCGTACGCCATCCTCCACATCCAGGCATGATTCTTATCTTTCCTCGAATGAGTTTGGAGTTTTGATGATTGTATTCCCGTAAACACTTGGACATGGGCCAATGCTCTTCAAAACAAATATCGTTAGATTTAGACTTCGATTTTGTTCGTTTTTTGGTATCCATAGAAGACGCTTTACTCTTTTCGTTCTCTCTTTTCATTGGAACATTGATTTCGTTGTCATATGAGTTTTTTTTCTTGGATGCTACTTTCTTGGAGAAAACTTGTGGTTTTGCATTCTTCTGATTTGGTTGGAGATAATTATTGTGTGCTTCGCCATATTTATTAGGAACCTTTCCTTTCTTCATCTTTTTCCCTTTTTGTTTCTTTTTTTGGCTTTGTGTGTCCTTTTGAAATTGTGGTGTATCTGACTTAGATGAAGCCTGGAAAGAATGTGCTTTACCGTTTTTGATGTTGTCCTTTTTAGATTCCTTTTCTTCCTTGCGAGTTTTGGCGAGACCCTCTGTGACATTTTTCTTCTTCTCTTGCTTTGGCTTTTGTTTAGAACTATGATTTGATGCTTCTTTTGGTTTCAATTTCTCCTGTTCTGGAAGAATCTTCTTTCTGCTTTGTTTTTTAGATTTTGGTTGCAACCTTGAGTTGCGTTTATTAGGTTGAATATCTGATTTAGCATCATTGAAGAGTCTGTTGTTTGAATTTGGTACATCTAGCTCTTTATTTTTAAGCTTTGTAGCTTTGATATCTTTTTGCTTGGCATTACTCTTTATCCCATTTTTAGACTTGACGCTGTCTTTTCCATTTTGAGGTTTTTTGACAGCAGCAGTTTGCTTTTGTGATGAATTAGATTTATTGGATGTTGCTTTCGACTTTGGTTCTTCCTGTCCTTTGCTTTTAGGAGCCTTATTCATTTTTGATTTTTTTTGTTTCGATTTTCTGTCTCCTTGATTTTTTTTCTCGGAAGCAGGAATTGCTTTCGAAGCTTTGTCATCTGACTTCATGTCAGAGCTTGTATCATGCTCTACTTTCAAATATCTGAGACAGTCTTCTTCGTCTTTCATGTTCTATCTTTAAGTTCGTCGTACGTAGCTACAGGAGTAGAAAAATACGCACTGCTGTCGTGATTCCTCATGATTTGCTTGCTGAATTATCTAGTAGTCATCAAGATCAAGAAATAGAATTAAATTTTAGTAGAATCCGAAGACTATATTGATTCCCCATGGAAATTATACTTTAAATTGATGATTTTGACTCATTTTTTTGATTATTCAGACAAACAAAATTATGTAGACATATTAAAGTTTACACCAACAAAATTTGTTTTGAATTCCCCTTGTTAATGTCTTTTCAAACCTTCTCTATTACTATCTCCACTAACAGTAGAGGTAGGAGAACTATTAGTAAGTTCTGACTCCTTATTTTTTTCTAATCTTGCCAAAGCCGCTTTTCGAGCTCTTTCCCTACGATCAGTTAAATCATTTTCATTACTTCCTGCTGCAGTCCGAGGAGATGATTGGAATGCACCCATGAGTCTACTACTCATTCCACCACTTGCTGATGATGTGGATACATTGGCATTTCCTAAAGTAGAACCCGTCCCAGAGAAAGCAATATGGGATGTTTCTTGCACATTATTTCTACTTCCAGGATTTCCATATACTTGGAAACCAGATGATGCATTTGAAGACTGACCACCACCTCTATCATCTCCAACAGGAGCGTTTTCTAAAAGGTTTTTGGGAATTAAACACTTACAACATCCACCTAAATCTGCCAATCGATTCACATATCCAGGAATCGCTTTGTTCAATAAAGCCCAACACAAGGCATTTGCGAAATGATTGCAATTTCTCAAAATCAAATTATATGAATCTCCTGTAAAATCAGAACGTAAATCAGATATAACAGTATTTATTTCACTTGAGTTCCCCTCAAACATTCCCATATAGATGGATTCTCGAAATTGGGCACCTGGCGCTTCTTTAGGAGGTGCATTGAATATACCGGCACCAGATGCAAATGAATACTCTGTTCCCAGAATTTCAACCCCGGAATGATGTAAACCCAATCCAACATTGTATAAGTATTCATTCGCTGGTGCTAGATCATATATATTGAGATACACTTTGGTCCCCTGTCCATATATATGAAATGATAGAGAGATCATTTGTAAAACATTGATGAAGAATTCTAGATATTCTGTGATACGCTAGGTTGGATAGGATATGAATAAGGTCAAGCCAAGAACTTACCATGCGAGTGCGACCACCATTATATTGTCCACCTTGGCTCATTTTCAATAAATCTACTGAATAGACAGAGACAAATGTGCTAAATTGTACCTTTGAATTCAGAATAAATTAAGTTTGCCCAATTTTCAACGGTTATACTGCCAAATGCGTTGCTGAGTTGAAGAGACAATCACGATAGAGGAGGGCCCTTGTTGCAAGTGCTGCAACTTTTCAACGATCAAACTTTTTGAATCTTTCCATATCTTCAAGAATTTCGTCTACGTATTCCTTAGTATGAAATGTCTACTTTGTTCATCTAAGCCTCTCCAAAATCATTCCTTCAACACAACCCAAGTATTACCTATCTCATCATTTCTGCCTGCACAACACTCAAAAGAACATTTGAATACGATACGAATCAGATTTCATAGTGTAATATTTTTGAACGGAAATATGATATAATTGATTCGATGTTTGAGCAAGGTTATTTTTTACTGCTGTAATCATTTACTTTTTAGACTTATGAGAGAAGTCATCAATTGACCAATCATATCCTAATTCTTTCAATAAAGCATTGAAATCTTCTGCCATTGGTCTCAAAAAGTCTTTCATTTTTCTTTCCAAAGAAGGCCTGATTCGATTTTTTGGTGTTGACGAGCCCACAGTCTCTGCTGCTGCATTGATTCGTTTTGATAATTCCTCCTTAGTTAAACTGTTTAAATATTCATCAATTTTGTTTTCTTTGGAACCACTGATATTCTTCTTACTCCCACTGTCATGATTTTCTATTTTCATAATATGGTGACAAATCATCTTTAATACTGACTTTGGTTGCTTGGATATATTGTGGTAATCAATAATCAAAATTGATTCCTTTGGAAATACATCTAACCAATTGCGAAGACATGTTGCATAATCTGTTCGTTTGCAATGAGTCGAATGCTCCATGCGATCCATAAAATAATCATCTTTGTAATTTCTGGGATGGGCTTTTTCTAATAACAATTGATGCTTTTTATCATGTAACTTTTTAGTGCTTGCGAATTCACCAGCTTCTAATCCAGTTACATTTTGATATAATTCCATCAATAGAGCTGACCATGTTCGTTCCAATAAATCTCTTGCAAGAAAGACAATTCTTAAATCTGGAAAAAGGCTTTTTATTTCATGAATGTCATTGGGTGGCAGTGCAGCATAACATGGAGTTATTTCACCATAAAAAGAATTAGCTGACGACTTTGAATTTTTGGATAAAACACATAATGGCTTGAATTGACGACTGTACCATGAAAGACCTTTTGATCTATTCCAGTCCCAAAAATGTAATTCTTTCTGATGTTGTGGCAAGCATATACTGGGATTTTGTTGTAACATTTTGTGTAGCCAAGTAGTTCCAGCTTTTTGGGCACCTATGCATAAGAAAGACAACTTTATTGAAAGACCTTTATAATCTCTTGGAAGTCCGTCATAATCATGTTTTTTTTGTTTTTTATTTGGAAGAAAGGTGTTACTCCTTTTTCTTGGGCCACTCGAAATAGTTGTATTATAACTGGAATGCGCTGTTGATCTATCGTGTTTGCCAAGGTGTCCTGATTGGGAAGATGACTCTGTAGTCTTAGATGGTGCTTGTGACTGCGCTTTTGCTGATTGCTGCAGTTGACTTAAAAGGTTAGAGAAGTCACTCATGACTTTTACCAAACATCAAAAACGTCACCTCGCTGTTTTCCAGGGTTTATCTTCAACCACGTCTTTAAATTGATTTGATGTTTGGTCAATACGTAATCGTTGATGAAAAAAACAAAATAACGAGAGGGAAGATCTCAATCAAACGATTTTTCGTGAATATTGTTTTTTTTTAATTTTCATTTATAGCGTAGTATGTGACAAAGTTTGTTGAACTTTTGATAGATTTGAAGTGCCATCATTCATATATAATCAAACAAACTTACGTCATATCAAGGAGGAGTATTTGTGACATCGCCACTAGAAAACAGAAAATCAATGAAAATATAGAACTATCCGTTACAGCAGTAAAATCAGATTGCCTATAGTAGCATGGTACCCTAAACACAATCAGATACCAAATGCTGTCAAAACATTAATTCTTTTATATCCTTCAGTGCTTTACGTCATCATCTCTGTTACACCTTGAGAAGGATCTACATCCACAAAAGATAAGACCAATTACAGTTCATAGTAACTTTACTATAAAATTTGAGGTCTTGAAGAAGATCTCAATTGATTCGGTTCAACATCCTTATATCTTGGCATCATTCCCTTTGCCAATGATACATACAAGTGCATGCTAGGAGTTCAATTTAAACAGGAAAATAAAACATAAACAGATTCTTCTTGACTGAAATAGCTCAACACAATTTATATTGTGGCGAACTTAAATAATTCCTCTACATCATGTTCATCATCAAGATTATTGCTTTATTTGAAGTCATAAATTAATGATAATTGCATTTATAGTATTCAAATTATTTACCTATGCGCTTCGTTCTTGTTTGTGCTGAACGTTCCAAAAGTATCCTTTCATCAATCACGATATAAATATAAAGAAGCATAATGGAAAAGGGGAATGTCGGTAGTTATCTTTATTTTATGTTCATTTTTCTTAGTTGCATGCAGTTCTGTTGTTCTTGTATAGAATAAAAGCTATGCATTTGCGTTTCTCTCGTGCCTTTTCGAAGAGACTTTACCTTCTTAGCATCAGGTCTATTTGCGAAGAAGTATGGCTGGTGTTTTATTGGAGCCTGCACTATGTTGACTTTTTTCTTTGAAGCTTTCACATTTCTTCTATGAGCTCCTTCATCAAACATGATTCGCTCGACGGTAAAAGAAATGATGGATTAATCTCCACGTTCGTTCTTTGTTGAATTCTATTCTTTCCTGGTATTCCGTAGGCATATTTCACATCTTTGTACCAGTGCGGGAAGAATCTATACAGCGTTCTATTGGCCGCCCCCTCAATGTATATTGCAAAGCAACATGATATTACAGAGCTTGAAAATGTTACTGCAGCACCTGATGCAAAGTAGCGTACTGCCTTGTTTGAACAAAATTTTGGTAGCATTCTTGTATTTCTTCTTTTATTTATTTCCTGTTGGATTAAGTTATCACTGACAACGATAGTATTAATGAGTGCTTACTTGATTTCTTGATCCAGCTGATTCTTTTTTTTCTTTTGATGACGATAATCAAGTAAAACTTTCAATGTGGATGTTTCAATCAAAAAACTATATAATGTCAATCATAACTTTTTGGAGGAGAGTAAACTGATTTTTTATGTGGGTCTTTTTCACTCCAGTGCATTCACTCATAATAATAATTATTCGAATACTAAGTATTCACATACTGCATGTCAAGCTTACAAAAGCTTCAACGTTCAAAATACCAGATGATGCTATTTGCACTGCGATGATGATGTCTTTGCAATTTCTCATATACCATCTCCCTATAGATGATTAGAATGTTCTTAGGGGCGTTTCTGCCCCTGTGCTTTTACACATACATTTTATGTATTTCCGAACTCGATGGCATAGTACCACCGCTACACAATTTTTTACAAGTGCAAGCATATGTTTACGATAATTAGATCATACACGAAAAGAATACCTGCTGATACAAGCGGCATAGTTTGTTTGTGGATAGCCTCATCGAACCACAGTACCGTAGTCATGATACTTAAAACCATGATTCTTCTTTACGTTCACGTGTAAGAAATAATAAAGATACTTAAGAAATGAATCAACCGAAGAAGTTTGAAGAAGCGAAGATGTCAATTCTACAGGAACATATATGAATTCTAGGCGATATTTTTCTTCATATCCTTTTTACGTAACGGTATCTTAAAAATACACACGACTGCTGTTCAAAAAGAAACTCGGCATGCTGTTCCGCAATCTGAATATTTTTAGTTTCACGTAAAGAAAAATCAATAGCCATTAAAAAATATTGGAGAGTGGTCTCAAAATAACCCGATGGGCACATTTAAGTAAAAGTTCTAACATAATGTTTTCGTTCCTCAATGGAAATTACTCGTTCAATCTGCTATTTCCATGCATGTCCGGACCAATATCTGTTCACATTATTCTCTTAGATATTCCCTTTCATTTCTTCATGCTTCTAGAATGCCTCTTTCAAATTAATTTTCACTCCCAGTTTAAACAAGAGGCTTCCTTCTTGGCTATTACTCAAAAGTATTCACAAAATGAAAATCAAATAATATTGTAGAAGTGGGCAATGAAATGTATTTCTAACTTAGCGCTCTGTATCCAGAGCTCCATGCATTCGCTGATTTTGCCATCGGACCGTTACAAAAGTTTTTTGTTAACATTTGAAGGTATGTGTTTATTTTATGTACACTGATTATGTTGTGTCTTCTACCATTTTCATACTTTCACTTTTGTTTATACTTTCTATAGGTAGTAATGTTTCGTGATGTGATTTTCATTGAGCGCTCTTACATAAGATAAGCGTATTTCATGAATTTTCTAATTAAAATTGTTGCGATTGAATCCATTGGAAGTTGTATTTTTCAGTTCTAAATACATATATTATAAAATATTCTTTTGTCACATGAAGTTGAGAAGCGGGATACTTGCATCAGAACAGAAAACGCTTGGGTACCTAAATATTCATAATTTTGTATAGTTTGAGTCAATTTGTTGCTTTCCATCTATTTGAATATATAACGATAGACCATCTTACTTACCACAATGAATAAGAGAAAAAAGCACATAAGAATCCAATGCAAGATCCTGCAATGACATCAGAAGGATGATGCCAGTTATCTCTGACACGACTGGCCGCAACAAAGAAAGCATAAGTAATTGGAAATGCGGCGAAAATTGATAAAACTTTCTTTTTGTACGGCTTCTTGACTGTCTGTGCTTTCCCTAGAAGAAAAAGGATGATAACAGTGTAGGCAGAAAATGCCATGGTGGAATGACCAGAAGGAAATGATTTACGCGCCTCTGTGTTGTATTCATCATCTCCTTCACATTGCAAAGATTCAGTATTGAATTCACACATGTTGTAAAAATTTGGACGTAATCTACCGACGTAAAGTTTTATGAGTGCCGATATTATGTCGCTCAGAGCAGATGACATGAGAAAAACGCACACGATCGCATGAGCGTCGTATCTTCGACCAGCAAAAATACCAAATAATGGTAGTAAAGTTAATGGAATATAGAAGCATGAAGAAAACAGGAGTCCGACTGGAATTGTTTGATTTTCAGGGTATACATAGTCATGATTCAAATCAAATTCCAGTACAACATCTCCACTATTGTTCAATACTTGGTAAGGTATAGGGCGCTCATGAACTTGCAATCCCAGAATTTGCGGTAGCATGATACAAAAGTTCCAGAAAATAATAACCACTACTAATTCCAATAATAACTGTGGAGATGCCACGTATTCTTTTAAAGAATTTTTCAATCTGTCAACGCAAGTCAAATTGCTGTGAAATGTATCGTCGTCGCAAATTTCCTCCACATCGGTGCTAATATCATTTACCGTATCAGGGCTTTGATACGATCTGATTCTTTCCGTATGGACATCTTTCTCGAGAAGAGATGACTTGACAGTTGCCATACTGTCTAATTCTAAAGACATGAATTGTGATTCTTAAATTGAAATATCTTCGTTGGAATGATTCAAAAAATGAAGATTCAAAAGTGAAAAATGAAGATGACGTTCCTATCAGATTCTGAATCATTTAGAACCCTGCATTCTATAATTCCTAAATATATTTTTATAAATTTGTCGCAAATCAAAAAATACGTAAAGTAGAGGTACTTTCCTCTATAATAAAGTTAACTTGCTAAATGATGTAACCTATGGTACCTTTCTTGCCTTCTTCTTTACTTCACTGCATTGGTACTCTAAAAACTCATTGGAAGTTCCATCGCTTTTTGTCAAAGAAATAAAAAACAATTTTGCAACATTATGCCACATTTCTTTAAAAACACTGTATGTCTTTCATCAAATATCTAGCTTTAACATCATACAAATGTTGTGACCCTTCCTTTTTGAGATCGGAACAATTTACAAAAGAAAACAAGTGTTAGATTGGCACAGTCATCATAACATACGTCGAGAGAGGTGGTACTATTTCATGTAAATCCGTACCCTAGTCAAGATTTGAATTGACGTCACTTTTACGGAAAAATTATGAAGGCATAATTTTTTCAATCGAATTGCCCTGTATCAAATCCTCTTGAGAGTATCAAGCCATACCCTACTAAAATGACGCCTTTAGGTGAAACATTCAAGCGCCTTGCATTGCAGACAACAAGAAACACAATTTTCAGCTGCAAATTAATTGAAAGAAGGACAAACAAAACAACGTTACAATGCGTTACATTGTTGACAACCAATTCTAAACCTACAATAAAGCGCAGGAGAAGAAAAAAACACACTTCCTACCTTAACAATGGCGACGATTCAAAGGCACAGAATGATGATAACTTGTATGATACAAAAACGAATATAATGAGCGGAAATGATGCAAACAATGAAGAAATCGCTGATATCACATTTCATGAATACCTACAAATTGCCTCACTTTCTCCGTGGGTTCCAACCCCTGACCCTGTCGCAAGACGAATGCTTGAAGTCGCCGAAGCATCTGAAAGTGATGTAAGTGAAATTTGTTAATATATGGTCGATGTAAAAGACGTGTGCTAATTTTTGATTATCTCACAATTGTTATTTATTGCACGTAACGGTGAAGATACATTACGACCTTGGTTCTGGTGACGGCAGGCTCAACTTTATGGCTATAGATGTACCATTTAACGTGAAACAAAGCACCGGAATAGAAATTGATGATAGCCTTATTCAAGCATCTAACAAACGTCTTCAAAAGCGTCACCCCAATCCAACAAACTTGAATTTCCGAAAGGCGGATTTAATGCCTGAAAAAGAAATCTCTTCTGAAAAAATGAATGCACATAAAACATCATCCCAAAAATCTGAGACGACAAAACCAGATCATCCTGTAGATATTACGAATGCCACTGTAGTTACAATGTATTTTGTGGAAGAAGCACTCTTGAAATTAAAACCAATGTTGCAAGATCAATTATTCCATACAGGTTGTCGTGTTGTTACATGTGGGTACGACATTGAAGGTTGGGAACCACGCTGGGTAGAGATTGTTTTAGGTTTGCCAATCTATTTATATGTATTAGATAACGATATGAATCGGATGGAAGATACGTTTGCTTTGACTCATCCAAATCAGGATACTGGTGATTCTGATGACTTTGATGAAATCAATGAAAGTAAGGAATCATCTGATGCAGAAAATGAATTTGATGAAATTGATGATTTTAAAGATGACATCGACAAAAGTAAAGGTCAGACAGCAGATTTGATTGCGAAGAAAAGCAAGAGCAATTCAATCAATAAGAAATTTAAATTCAGTAAATAATATTTCTACTTCATCGAATATATTTCACAAAGCTCTTGTACTCAATTGATTATTTTTTGTTCATACCAAACGAGATTGAGAGCCTATGTCTCTAATTAATTTTGCCCCCTCACCAAAGTATCCACCTGTCTAGTTTATACATTGAACGTCTACTCTATAACTGAAAGAAAACAAAAAGACCCTATAGCAAGTATTTCAACTCTCTCGAAAAATGTTTAAGCACTTGAAGCACCTACACTCTTCCATTCTTTAATATCGTCATCTAATTTGCTCATCGTGATGATGATCTTATCCTCTTTTGTTCTAAACTTGGCGGATGAGATTTTTCCATACAGTTTTCCAAAACATAAGTATCTCACTTTATCTTCATCATAGTTCTTGACAGTCAATTGCAAAGTACTTTCGGTATGATCTAGATCGATATCACCATTTTCTACTGAGCATTTGCTTCCAACTCCCTCTAGATTTACATATATTTTGATCTTGGAATCCTCATCTAGAAAGGCATAGGAATTAATGTTGCTTTTATGATAGTCAAAGGATTGATTTTGGGAAGAGCTGGATAGAGCCGAGGAGGATTCTCTGTGTAGTAGTTTGGGTTCTGCTTTTCCATCCCATTTTGGTCCATTGGCAGTTTTCCCGTGAGCGTAGTAATATGCATTCTTTCCCTTTCGCTCAATGTTATCCTGCAGAGCCGATTTGCTACTTTCAGTTGCTGGATCAACAGCTTCTTCCGCAGTGGTATTATTAGTCACCTCTTCCATATTATTTTCTTCTGTTGAAATTGTTGCTTCTGCCATTTCAATAAAGGAGTTCTTGTTTGGTGTATTCGTCTTCGATCGAAATATACCAGTTGTTTGCACAAGGATGGCGGTAATTAATAGGATTCCGAAAGCAATGCAGATTTCAAATACTGGTACAGATGCACTCTCAGCATTTGTCGTAGAGCTCATACTGATTCTTTACAAGCAATATAAACTTTTTCTTTTTATTTCTCTTCTGAATGGAATAAGGTTTCTCGTTTGGAAAATATTTATTTGTGGATAAAAAGTGTAGAGCATTATTCGTGTCATCACTCGTTGGTGCTTATTCCCATAT
>Ga0209092_10002858_pt1 | contig 15486 bp, 14 predicted proteins | sample FraStrMetagenome_FD_187446 | JGI IMG/M metagenome (GOLD analysis project Ga0209092, IMG submission 187446) | Marine eukaryotic phytoplankton communities from Arctic Ocean - Fram Strait ARC3M Metagenome (SPAdes) (version 2) | ecosystem: Environmental > Aquatic > Marine > Oceanic | place: Fram...
TGTGGTTTAACGGTCGCCGTTAAAAAATTAACGTGAACGTGAATCCATACTCATTCTCATATGAAGTTGGCAACCCCTATTGTACCAGGTGTCAGTGTCTGTGTGATAGCTTTTTGTGTGGTATTTTGAACCGTACGTTTTATCGGGAAAAAAATACCTTGAAGTTTCCATTTTCACAAAAATTATTGAACCCATCACATTCGTAATGACCATCTCCGTAAAATCTATTCTTCTTCTATGCATTGTTGCAATTATTAGTTGCTGCTCTGCTTCATCCTCAACCTTTGCTGGACTTTCTGCTGGTAAGAAAGGCTCCTTCTTATTCAAAATTCCTCGTGGTGGAGCTGTAACGGAATGCAAGACGATTGGAGAGCTGGATCGAATTATTTCCGATGCTGCATTAACCGATAAATTAGTTATTATTGATTTTACGGCTACATGGTATGGTATTTTTTGTGAATTTTTTTTGATTCGCTTCCTATTTTTACATGTGAAATAATATGTTTGTCTTGAATATTTATTACTTCGTTAATAACTTTACTCGTTTTTGAAGGTGCGGCCCATGTAAGATGATTGCTCCTATTTATGCAGAAATGAGTGAAAAGTATGACAACGTTGTTTTTGTTACAGTCGATGTAGACGAAAATGCTGAGGCTGCTATGAAGTATTCCGTATCAGCAATGCCAACATTTTTGTTTATCAAAAAAGGAGAAGACGTTGAACGTGTTGTTGGTGCAAATGTAGCTCTTTTGGAAGAGTTAGTGCAGTCTTTGGCTTAATTTCGAATAGATGCATCTGATTTAGATTTTGGGGTGTGATAAAGAATTATAGTTATCAATAATATACTTCGAAGTATATGGTTTACGCTATTCCAATGGTCTACTTGGCCAAGTAAGATTTTTGAGGGAAATGTTCCGAAGAAAACCTTTCGTAAATTTTTTCAAAAATGTATTGTACAAAGCTAGTAAATACGTACGAAATTGATATAACGAAACATTTATTACGCATGTTTACTATCGATTCTTTTTCGACGTCCAATATTTGTCTATCAATCGTGTTAGTCCCCACTCCCCCAATCTTTCGCTATGTATGAATTGTTCCTTTAAAAAGATCGCTAATAATGGTTGTCTTTCAATCTCCATCCATTCACTGAAAATTATAAGCTTATACTTTTTAGCTTCTTCCTTCTTCTCTTAAACAATGTATTTTCCGCCATTTCTTTTTCATGATGTTTCACAAAAAAATGATGAATATATTTTTAATGCGTCAATGTTGCAAAAGAGGACCACTTGAAAATTATTATCTGAATTGACGCAAAGTGATAAGATAAGTTTCAGGAAAGGAAGTTCGTTAGTGAAAGCAGTTTGTCAACTTCATTCCATTTAATGGCGCTATATCTGGGGTCATAACGTCATGACACCTAGTGTTATCTATAGAAATTTCTTCCTTGAATTGGTCGTCTGGTCAACGACGGTAAATTATTTTCTATACCGGTAGGAAAATTGCATTCATTCCTGAAGCTAATGTAAGTAGTATTCATTCTATATCCTGATCGAAATGAATCAGACACTGTTGCTATGACACCAACGCTATTATCTGCGCTTTTACTTTTATTGGTAGAAGGTGTCATATGTTGGCTTACAGAAGTCCTTCTTTAGAATATACAGGATTTTATGACGATTTCTTAGAGTGCATGAAAGAGCGCGAACATGACGAATAGAATGTAATTTCGATGTTTAGTCACGGCCCTATCGAAAGAGAACAGTTGAGTCGCACAGTCAATGCTTTCGCTTGGATTTCAAATTTTCAGAATCTTCGATCGCAATTATCGGTATTGCATAAGATCGAACAAAGACATCTCTATGTTTTCATGTGTACTTCTTGAAAATGTGTCCTATCGTAAGGCTTTCAACGTGTTTCCATCAGTTTTATTCCCCAAATCATCGCACGAGGCACGAGATAACCTTTCTTATCGCGAACATCGTCCCTCTTACATGAAAACGTGAAGGGATATCTCGCATCATTTACATCCACACAAGTAGATGTTAAACAAAATAAGTATGCAGTTGAAGAAAAACTTGTAACCTCTATATCTAGATCTATAAATTCGAAGTATCTATGCACTACGTACATGAAAATCTAAATGTAAATACTATGCACAGTGTTTATATATATATATATAATGTATATATATATATATATCATCCTTGCATAAAATTTGTGCACACCGCCAACATAGAGAAAAAAATAACCGCACTCAAAACAACACACACACACACACTCGAACACAAACACCATAACTCATATCCAAACCCAAATCCAAACGCAACACACCAACACACCAACACACCAACACCATGGTAAATCCAGTCGAGGAGCATCGCAAATCGGAACGAAAAAAAGAATTAAAAAAAAACAAGAAAAACCGATTGAAACAACACAATGCCAAACTCCTCCAATCCGGAAATTTATCGGCCTTAAAATCGGAAATTCGAGCTTTGGAAAATTTCAAAAACAGTACCAATAACGGAAAATTAGACCCGATAAAACAACGAAAACTGGACAAATTACAAAAAGATTATAAGGTGTTATTAGAACATGTGAAACAAAATCCCAATGCCAATCCTACCAATAATGCTAACAATCCAGCTTTCAGTACCGAACGTACCTTAAAGTATCCAATGTTAAGTGTGTATTACGATGCGAAATTTAATCCGTATGGGGCAGCACCGCCTGGTAAACCAATGATGTTTCGTTATGTGAATGGAAGTACGACGAGAAATATTCAGGAAGCTATGAGGTATGCGGCTGATGTTGGGTGGATTGTTTTGAGTGAGGAGGAACGTAAGGTGTTGTATGGGGATTTAATTGAAAATGAAAATGAAAAGGAAAAGATTGAGGGTTCGGACTCGGGTTCGGATGCCGATGAGGATCAAATATCGTACGAGCGTAAAAAACAGTTTGAGTTGGAACGGCAACGGAGAGAGGTGGAACGAAAAAGAGAGGAAGAAGCCAAATTCAAAAAAGATCGAGGTCCATCGGAATCGGCATTGCGTACGGCACGGCAGTTAAAGGTGAGCGTAGCAAGTGTGGATATTTGGGGTAATGAGGAAGAGGAGGAGGATGGTTTTTTGGTTGGCAAGGATGGTGAGCATGCGACGAAGAATGAGTATGTGCCTGTGCCGAGGTTCAAAAAAAGGAAAAAGTTGGAATCGGGTGGTGGTGACGCGAATTTGGACCCGACGGCGAAGCATTATACACAGTATCGAAAGGTTCAGGCGTCCTCGAGTATCCAGGCATCTTCATCCTCTACTTCCCTTCCTATTCCTACAAGTGATCTTGTCGATGAATGGTATTATAAAGCAATGGGGTCCGTCAATGGTCCATATAGTTCTCAGATGATGCTCGATTGGTCAAATGCAGGTTACTTTCCGGATGATACTCCGCTTCGGAATAGTTCAATGGGTAATTTTTTACCGTTCTCACGTTATAAGGCAGAATTTTTGAATGTTGTCAGGGCTACAACAACTACTGAAGATAAAAGAATGAATTTCCAAGACGAAATCAAAGAGAAAGACCAGCAACAGCAGCAGCCACAACAACAACAACACGACCTTATGGAACAAGGTGAGGGTGGTGTACAAGCAAGAATTACCGCTTTAAAACAAATGAAAGCGCAAGAACAACATGAGTTAGAAAATCAAGCACCATCCACAACAAGAGAAAAAGAACATGTAGATGGATCATGTATGTATCCACCAAGTGAATACACCGATGACAATGAAGGCGACGACATGATACCGAGTTATCCCACGGCGATTGACGACAGTGATGATGGTATTATACCTTATCCCTCGCTGGAGGAGCAAAATAATGATGATCTGACTGTGCGCAATTATCCTACTTCAGAAAATCCATACATATTAAACTGTAACGAAGAAATAATCGGCGAATATGCAATCGGTTCGTATCCCATTGGTAACGAAGGAGCGGATTATAATGCTGAAACGGAATCACATTTGTCTCAACATCAACAGCAACTTCGACTTAAAAAATTCGAAGGCGATCGCGCAGCGTTGGGCTTCGTTCCTACAAATTTGCACCGAACAAAAATCCAGAAGACGAAAAATCAAAAACAGCAGCAAACATTGTCCAAGAAGAAATTCTATGAACAGCCTAGTGAAGATAAACCAACGCAAGAAGTGGAAGGGCGCTCGAAGAAGTCATCAGTGACGGATGAGTATGAGCAGTTTATGCGAGATGTGAATCAACTGGAATAAGTTTCGTAGATATTCTTAGAAATGAAGAAGTGCGAATTTTCAATCATCGCAACATCAGTTGTATCGTTTTTTTTTCATTTGTATATTTTTTAATCGTTATTGGTTGTAGACACATTTGTTTCATAAGGACGTGGGAACCGCGGATTCTCATTGAAATTTTATACTTAAATCTACATTAATGTAAATTATTTCATTATGAATAATATGAAGTGATTAATAAGAAAGTTATAACTATATTGAAACAAGTGAAGTTTGTGTTTTTCTTTCTCTATTGAGACTCTGGAACCTTTTTCTCTTCGTTTTCTATCAATGCCTCTTCTTCCTTTCGTTCCATTCCTGTATCGTCTATCGAATATCCAGCGGCAAAAGATGGCACATCATTTTCATCAGCGACAATTTCTTCATGTAGTTTTTCTTCTGACTTTGTCTTCGAACGTCTTTTAAGGAACAATGCTATGAAGAAAGCATTCATCAAGAACAAAACGCCAGCTACAGAACCAATTATAATTACTTCAGTGTTATCATCATCATCACTACTATCAGCAATTTCTGTTATAACATTTACATCATCGTTGTCATAATATAGAATATCGTCGTTCAAACTAATATCAAACGTTTGAACATCTGATACTCCCTCAAAACTAGGTATATTTTTTATTACAGACATAAGTTCTTCATCATTATTCTCGAATACGTCACGAACGGCAATTACCGCTATTTCTTCGGTCCCGAAATCTTGATTTCCTGCATTGTAACGACCCATCAACTCAAATTCTAACTTGGTAGAGCGTTCATCTCTCGAATCCGCACTTTCTTCCTTGGATATAACTTTTAGATTTCTCAAATTATTCAGTAAATCCATCTCCAATACGCTAACACCTTTCGCCGACGAGTTCAGAGCAGAATTGGCAAACTTCATGAGTTCTTCTTCAAGGTTATTTTCTGCGTTAGTTGTGAATGGAAGTTCAACGCCCGTCAGTGCTAAACCAATACTTGACTGAAACTCTTGCCAAGCATCCTTACTCGGCGATGAACTTGAAACTATAGATGGCTCATTAGAAATAGATGGGAGTGATGTCGGAAATCTCGATTCGGGAGTAGGTTCCAAAGAAAGCGATGGTGAAAGAGATGGTGTTCCGCTTGGATTTAATGATGGAGACGCAGAGGGTTTGGCAGTAGGTATTTGTGAGGGCATAACAGAAGGTAGCTTTGTGGGTTTCTCTGATAACACTTTAGTAGGCATTGCAGATGGAAGATCTGTGGGTTTTGAAGAAGGTACATATGTTGGGGATATGCTTGGAAGCAGACTTGGCAATAATGTTGGTGCCCCACTTGGAAGGATACTAGGTTGTAAAGTTGGAGATTTAGATGGAGCGGTACTCAAAGTCACAGTTGGGAAATTGGACGGGGTTTTCGTCGGATATCCCGAGGGATTTATGCTTGGTGATGATGATGGCTTCATGGATGGAGAATCAGACGGGTTAGATGTTGGTATGGTGCTTGGAGAAGTTGAAGGTTTAGATGACGGCAAGATACTTGGAGTCAACGATGGGAAATCCGAAATTGTTGGTTGTGCCGACGGCTGAAATGAAGGCGTCATGGAACGTACTTTAGAAGGTACGGATGTAGGTGCAACTGTTGGTTCAATGGAAGGCGTCAAAGAAGGTTTCAAAGAAATTGTCGGGGTCACACTTGGCAACATGGTAGGAAATGTTGTAGGCGCGCCCGTTGGAGATAATGAGGGCTTGAAAGATGGCATGGAAGTCGGACTCGACGACGGGATAAATGAAGGAAGATTCGTAGGTACGTCCGAAGGAAGAAGAGTCGGTCCAGTTGATGGATTTGTAGTGGGGTCCATAGACTCTGTTATCGAAGGGGCTGTTGAATGCATAATTGTTGGGTTCGATGACAAAACAAGTGATGGTGAAGTTGTAGGAATATTTGATGGAATACTCGAAGGGTTTTCTAGTGAGGGTGAAATAGTTGGATTTGCGGATATATAATCTTGTGCAATCGCGGAATGTAGCATAATCAGCAAGGTATACATCATTAGTTTGTCCTTTTTTTCGTGAAACTCTTTGATTAAAACTACGTTGTATTCTAAGTCTGCAACTTTTTTGTTGCAAATAACTGAAAATATATTTTATTACAGAAAAGTTATATATATGCAATATAGCTGAAATGGATGTTTCGATGGATATATCTGCGAATGGGATGTAGATCTGTGATATTCGAAAGGGGTACGAACAACAGAATTAAAGATTACACTTGTGTACCGGTATGTGTGTTGTATGAAATGTCTATCCGAAGATAAATTTTTGTGAAGCTGCGTTGGACATTTTATCAACACAAGTATTATTATCATTCTCGCATACGTCTTGAGGATTCGATTGAAGATTTATAGTCGACCAATGTCTTTCATGTCCAATGAACACTATAATATCAACAAATATTGTAGAATACGGTACCGGTATATTAGAAAATGTAACAAAGATATAATAATGTACAATGTACGTACATGTATAATGTTTGCACTCTTAAGTACACATGTACATGTAACAGGTTTCTAAATGATTTAGGCCTAACTACTTATTACTCAAAACTCGAAAATGTTGGATTTGAGTGTCAACATATAGATAAATATCTATCTACTTAAAAGATTATCGGAGCATTCCGAGATAAATATCATTTTTCAAAAAGTATATTTTTATAGACACAGTTTATCATTGTCCCCATTTTCCCCGTTACATCATACATAGGGGTTCATTTCACGTTTTTATCATAAATCATAAATCACCGTACATATGGGTACACCAAATTATAAACGGGTGTAACCAAGACCCTTGTCATCATTGAACATCATCCAGGAGGAAATAAAGTCACCTTTAAAACCTGTTGTCATTGCTCGTATCGTATCAGGGTGGAGAGGACAATCGATCCCTCTAGGTGAGGCATTTAGACCCATCTATATAACGAAAGTATCCATATGTAATTAAATTTAGATAGAGAATTTATATATGGGGATCCCCGTATATAAACGGGGAGAAATAAGAAACGGTGCCTCTAGCATACATCATCCTGAAAAACGAGGTTTTTACACCAATCCTGGTATAACACATAGTATACATAAAAAGGTTGGTTTAAAATTGCAAAAATGGACTTTTTACTAATTACTAATCAGCTATGTTCTGAAGTCTTTTGCTAGAACGACGGCAAAATGTAGATGAGGATAAAGGTGATCCTATCGAGGCAAAGCGCTCTATTTTGGTCATCGATGAACGACTGAGAGATATTTATAATTTGCGTAATCCAAATCAGCTGAAGATTAAGCGTATCGATAGACCACACGACGAAAACAAAGACGGAATATCTCATATCTTGCCTGTTGCTGTCGAAGGACAGAGTGGCCAATGAGGAAACCAGCTACGACAATCTCGTCCAATTATGTGTTGGATGGATGCCCCAACAAAGTTGACAAATTAATTTTAGCAACTATCTTGGGTCTTTGAAGGAGAGTAAAAAATAGCAAAGCTAATAATACACATGATAAGATTAAGCATAATGAAGCTAACCCTTCGCTCGTCCCCGTCTTGAAAATATTCGGCGTATTTATATTTTTAAAATTTTATGGAATAGGTTTGACTTCACCCTCGGAAGATCCTTTCAGTCATGAGTTTTCCACACAAATCACACGAATTTCCTATGAACTAATGAAAATGAAACATCTTAGATTTTCGAGGTAGATTGACAAAAGCATTCAAGAGAAATTTTTGTTCGTGAGCCATCTAACGTGTCATGTAACCTAATTCGTGTCTACGAGTTCTGTTAGGCTATCGTGAGAACGAAGGGAAAGGTGCTTCTTCGTATCCAAACCATCAACTCCAAATAAACATAAAATCTAAAATTCTTTAATAGATATCCCAAATAGAACAAGATTGCTCTCTAAACTAGATTAATTCCGTGAAATCGCTGTTTATACGAACTATCAATGGTTGAAGACATTGCCTCTTAAAGAGAGTTCAATTTCATATACCAGGCTTATGAACCAACTCGCCTCTCGCATATTTTTTAAAGCGAACGCAAATTATTTACGGCTTTTTCCCAGCAATGAGCATCGAACCAATTCCACCATAATTGACCCCATTGAATCGTAATCCAGCCATCACGAGAGATGTCTTGACATCATCTAACTGTTCCTCTGACACCTGCTCATTCTCCCCAGCTACAATATGCACCATAAAATCAGCATCCTTTTTCAGACATGGCATGAATTCTGGAATAGCATCTGCATCGTAAAGATTCGTAAAATCTTTAGTTTGTATCACTACATGCATCGCCTCAAGTGAATCCGGGGCCGCCATGTGTTCTAATGCGTCTCGAAATTGTTCTCTTTGGAGTAATTTAATCGAAATTACTTGCGCCTCCGGTTTAAAATGCATAGCTTCACCAAGAACTACAATAGCAGTCGTTGGTTGTGTGTCTGTATTCTGTGCTTGCGCATCCATCTTACGGTTTTGTGAAAGCTTTGAATGATGATGTTATGATTCTTTATCAAGTGTCATGGTTTAAGGTTTTTGATTTTTGAGTGGCCCAACCTCGTTAGGTAAACTATCGTCTAACTTAGAGATAGCCGTTCGCAAAGTACTTTGAAGTAAGGAAGCCTCCCGGCTCCCGACTCCCGAAGAAAATTGTATTCCCGGATAGGAATATTCATTACATGAAACGAACTTTTCAGCTTTTTGCAGAGGATAGAATAATTTTTGTTTATTTGTAATACCTGCCGTTAGAAATTTTCGGGTCTTTGGGTTTCTAGATGAATCGTAATCTATGATGATACGTAAAGCTGCTGGCGTAGTTCGTAGTTCGTATGTTCGTATATAGTCGTATCTCCATCCGTATATTTGAGTCGCAAGATTTCAATTAACAGTGTATCTGGATAATCCGTCAATAGTCCATACATAAATGATATGGCTGAATAATGATAAAATAAACTCAAGTTCGATTTGGATATAAATCTTTATGCTTTTCTCCAAGAAATACTAGCAAGAAAGTAGCACATGAAATGATAAATGAGAAGTATAAAACAAGCATGTTTTCTTTTCCGTACCTAGGTGGCCTTGGTTATTTACTTTTGTTGATAAAATATTTATCAACATAATGAATTGATTTTAGTTGTCAAGTATAACATTTATTGGTATCTCTCTGCATTCCAATGTTTTTATGTCGATGAGGTTCTATACTAGATTCGGTCATTCGACTAAATAGGAATTTGTGACCGATTGGACTTTCTATCATTTTCGACCTTTCCCCGTCCTTCCTCTTGTTACTTTACACCACAAAACAACAGCTTAACTTGCAGGGATACAAATTGCCAATGTCAAAGGTGACGAATTCCTCTTTTGTTTCTTTTCATCTGGGAAGAGGTCACTTAGCCGGCAGATACGAGAGCAGGGAAACAAAGTATTCTTTTGAGTAGATGAGCTATCAAATGTATGTTACATAAACGAAACGCCTATGACCTATGATAAACCCGTTGTATCATACGCAATCAGCCTCATTATTTCTCTAGCAATAGATCACCGTAGAGATGTAAGTATATAATATCAATAGGTTCCAGGAATTCTTTAATAAGTTGAGATTGAAATAGATGGTTGTACAGAAGAACGACAAATAAAGACTAACGCTCTGACAGATGAACTGACAAACACAAGATTTATTTACGTCAAACTTGTCCCACTTTGAAAATCTTGCAGTCTCTCATGTATAAATTTGTAGCATATTTATAAAATCGTCCTTTTTAGGAAGGGATTAGTCTGCTCGACTAAACTCAATTTTGACATCCGAACATACTATTTGTTTAGATGGTATGAAATATTGCCGTCAATTTTTTCAAAAGTTATATTTTTCTTCATTTCTCCTTTCATTAAAGATCGTTCTTGGCATTCAAATTTCGACGTTTTTGATATCGTAATTTGGTAGCGTTCATTGCAGCAAGTTCATTTCTGATTTCACGGCACGTAAAATTAGATGAATAGTAAAGTGTGATACCGGGGAAATCTTATATCCAAGACGATTTCGCAAAAAAATGACCATGATATTGCAATTTTGTCGTCTTTCTTACACACTTATGTGAACTCATTAATGAAACATTGAGGTGTTCCTAAGTTGTAAACAAAACTTTGTATACCACAACTTCATGTATCAGATACAACTCAAACATTATTAGCTCTAGTTGGTTCAACGAGGTGTGTGAAAACGAATGAAACGTAAATAGTAAATACTCTTCTACATGCTATTTTTGCCATCTTCTGTGCGAACAGTGTCACATTTTATGAAAGCTATTACAAAGTACACTAAATTTATCAAGAACTTGTTTAATATGCTAGTCTTAGGTACAATCTCACAAACCTTATCTTAAGCAATACAGTGTAAAAATTTTGTTCTTATGAATATTTTTGAAAATTTAAACATGTACCAGAAAAGATTTGTAACGAGGAGAAGTATCCAAAAAACCTTGATAATTTGCCGTTTCGAGTAAACATTTCTTTATTTGTCAATAAGATTCAACCCAAATTTCAAGATATACTTATCATTCCATTCACAGTACTACGTTAAAATAGTTCAAGTCACAAGATATACCAATACATCAATAGTTAATACGATATTTTCAAACAACTCATATTAATAAATGCATCTCATATCATAAATATTTCTAAAAACAACCAATAACGCTTATTTTCATCTCTCTACATTCGTATGGGTTTTCTTTATGTCAACGAGGTGTCGTGCTTGTGTTACATGATAGTCAGTCGGCTTATCTATCATTCTATCATATCTCCTGTACCAATCTTGACATGGACGTAGGATAATACATAGACATGAACATAACCCACAAACCATAGCAGGGAAATCATCATCTGACTCATAATAGATACCTAACTTAATCCTAGCCACTCCCATCCTTCATTTCTTTGCACGACTCACAAAATCTTACTTAGTACTTTGTACAAATCCATATATACCACAGAACAACGCGTGGGATCCTTACACAGAAAGAATTTCTTTACAGTGACAGCACACACACACGACTGCATGTTGTACGAACACCAAAAACACGATACGAATGAGCAAGTGAGATGGAGTGAGAGAGTGACAGAGAAAGAGTGAGAGAGAGAGTTCGTATAAAGTCCGTCCACCAAAGACACTGGATACGGGATACTTATTACCAAACAATATAGAGAGAGAGAGTGTGTAGCAAGTAGCAAGTACATTGTAGCAAGTATACCAATCTATAACAAATACTAAGTAGTACATTACCCATTCCAATCCTAAGAGCATTCAACACTGTAGAATAAACACATCGAACAATGACTTATAGCTACAACAGCAGTGGGCTCAATCGAAATTGGCAGGCATTGGCCTATCCCATCGGTGCAGCAGCTACGACTCATGACGATGGAACCTGCAGTAGCAGCAGCATTCCATCGAAAATATTTCCGTTGCATGAGGATGTCATGCGTTCGTGTATCTTTACGATAGTTATGATATCCGATCCAAGATTTTCGAACGATAAGATTTTGAATTCCAATGGAGATTCTAAGAATTCCAGTGCGAGTGCGGCTGGTGCTGGTGGTGCATCTGTTGTAGTAGAGGAGGAGCAGGATGTTTTACCCGCTGCTTCGACTCCTGCCGTGGTCGTGGCCGTGGAGAATGAGGATGCATCTTCCACGACTGCCGTGGAAGAAATTACGGAAATTTTGCTAAAATCGGTAATTGAGTCGTATTCGAATTTGAATATCCAGTCGTGTTTCGAGAAGAAGAACGGTATGATCGAATTGAATATTGCCACGGAGGAACACCATCGAACCGCAACGCATGAATGCACCAAACGGCTGTTAGACCATCCGCTGATGAGACATGTTGGGGAAATGCATTTGCGTAGGTTCCTAGCTGCGAATCAGTGGGATAGACCTCCGCGCGCCACGCGCAATAGCACGGCTAAGTTAGACACTCCGCGTGCGAAAATGGCGCGGCTTATGAGCGATTTGCTCTTCAATGCGTCGCATGCGTTTTACGCATGGCGGCAGTGTGAATCGGAGCTCCTTCTTCGGAATGTGAGTGAGGAGGAAGCTAGTTCCTTGTCTGTGGATGAACGCGTTTACAATATTTTGTTCGTAAGCGCGCTTTTTTCGAAAGAGGATCGTCGACGTGCATTGAAACGGTTTGGTGGGATTCAGAATTATTCAGTGTTAACGAATGCCCTGCACATTGCTCGTGCCCGAGCTCATGTTCAAGCCAGAGCTAAGAATGTTTTGTGGAGCCAAAACGTGTGTCCCCTCCCACCCCCGCCGTTGGAAAGGTCCAATAGAAAGAATTCGTGTAAGCGTTCTCTATCTAACGGAAGCAGCCATCAAGCACAACAGCGTCAGCGATCCAACAGTAATGCAAGCGTTAGCACTTGTACTGTAACGAGTGGTCGATCTCGTTCGTTCTCTCTGGTAAGTCAAAGTAGTAGTAATTGCAATGGTAACAATGCAGACGACATGATGTGGTCAGCGACGCTGGATAATTTTCTGGAGGTCAAAATTCAGAAAAATGCACTTGCTAAGTGGGGAGTTACTTTAGCTCGTTTCGGTAAATTTTGCCTCGTGCACAGAACTATTTCGTTTGAAACCGCTGACGCGATTCATAAAAATAAGTGTGATGACAATCATAATATCTCCGACTCCCTTCCTGCCAATAGAGTTACTTTGTTTGAGGGAGATATAATTGAATCTGTATCTGCAGATGGTGATGAGAATGGTAGTGTAGTCTCGGGATACGAACATACTTTGCAAATGTTTCGTGCGCATGACTCCCTGAAGCTGATTGTGAAGAGGGTCGCGTCCCTTTAAGTCGAACTCAGTTCTTTGATGTAATTGTAAATTTGGTCCTTTAGTCACTTTTGTAGAGAGGCTAATGATAAAATTTGGAACGTTGATTATATTGTTGTCGCAATTGTTACAATCGGTTTACGTCTATTTGGAAAATGAGACTAGATGAAACGTTAACGTTAATTAATGGATACTGCAGAATTTTAGTGGATTGTTTGAAAAAGACTCTGCATATTTTTGATTGAATCTATGAGACCATTTAATATATGCTTCCAACGCATGTTACTTGAGTTAAAAATTTTTAGTCTTGAAGTCAAAGGAAAGGCAATGAAAAAGTAATATTGATTTGAATTTTTCGAAACCTTTTTTAGAGTGGGATTATTTGGACAAATCTAGAAAGTTAGGTCTAAAGCCGCGGTTGTAAATCACCTTTTTCGTTTTTCATGAATTCGCATGAGGACATGGTAGTAAATTAAAGTATAATAGTACATAAGGGTAATCAGGATAAAACTAGACATTCCATAAGTTTATCTTTACACTTTCGTCTGCACTTTTCCTTATTTTCAGATATAAAGATGCGATTTTTCTTCTTTTCTCCGTATTTTACTAAATGTGAGTTTGCCTGCATCGATCATAGAGATTTGTCGTCTTTAATTAATATTGCTTAGGCCTAGAACGTACATCCTTTTCAATAGAAAATATCTAAGGAATACAGGTTTGATGTAAACTCTGTGGCTGCACCATGACCATTCCGATGTACTTTTGGCACTTGTCCGCATTGTTTTTGAGAAATATTTGCTCAATCTAACTTATGTTACTTAAGACATTTGTTTGATAATTTAAGATACTTGAATACGTAGCTAATCGACTGTCTATTTTTATTTCAATATCTTAATGGTCTTAGTTGAGATAGTATGTAAAAATCAGGTTCACTGCTGGGATTTGGCAATCGACGAACTCCATCTTTCTTCTTTGTAAGTGTCATTTTTCTCACGAGGTTTGGCATATTTCTCAAAAAAAGTTGATTATAATAGGATCCAGCATCCTTTCCTCTTGTGATACGCTTGAACCCCCACATATTAAGCATTCTTTGAAACGTTTTGTATTTGCAATTGTTGAAATATTTCGGGTGAACTTTCAACATAAACTCCGTTTGATCTTTCACCATAAACGCGCGTCCGTGTGGAAGCCATGAAATCATGTCAGGGTCTGGATTTTCATCCAATAAAGACATCAACTTCTTCGGGAAGTTCATAATATTACGAGTTTTCGGTTTCCTCTTTTGAAAGCCTTCTTCCCATTGATTAATGTCACCCAGCACTCCAATGTGTGCTTGGCATGTAGCTCTACCGAAATCAAGAATGGCTGAAAGTTTCTCCCCCGTTATAATAGAGCTCTCTGTAACAACATGATCATCGATTCTGCTAAAGTCAATGTAGGAATGGTCGACGTAGAGCCTTTTACGCGAAGATGAGTCACCTGTGATAGCCTCCAAAACATCAAAATTCCCTTCATAAAGTTGACCCGAATCAATATTAACATAGCTCCCTGATGTGCTATGCATCGGATGTTCATTGGCAGGTTGCTTTTTATCGTACGCGTGTTGAGAGTGCAATGAAGGCATATGCGAGTGACTAGGCTGAGCATGAATATGAAAATTGTTAAAATCATGCAATGCATTATCGGCCTCATAGTGTGGAACTTTCAAATCATTAGAGGAATTCGAGGTAGCATCTTCATGCGATTCGCTTTCACTTTGGCCGTAAAGAATTTGTATGCATTCCTGATCCAAATGCTCCTTTTCGTAATGGATTGCCTCTTCGTCTTCGACGCACCAGTTAAACACCGGATCTACCGGTGGAATATCGTTAACATTTGAACTTTGTTTTTTCTGCATATTTATCAACTACTTTATCTCGCTCTCGCTCTCTCCCTCTCCCTCCATCTGTATCTATGGCTTGAAGAAAAAGTGTCACTCGTAAAAATCAACTGGGGAGTTTCCCTCAAAAAATAAGAAACCTCCGCATCAAGTACACAATGTATATTTTTACCTTCTCTCTCTCTGATTCTTTCCTTGTAGGAGATTGAGTCGGCATTGACATGCGTGTATTTATAGTTAATTTGTGGATTGCATCCTTTTTTACTTAGACAAATTTCTTAATCGCGAGCGTGTAACGTGTAAACATATTTGAAAGTTAACTACATTGTGTATAGTAGTTCCTGCGCGGTCAGGGTGCGAGTGGGTTCGCCAGGGTGCGCGAGGGTGCTGCCAGGGCATAACGAGTAACACACACACAAAAGAAGGTTGTTCTATGAAAGTCCACATGTAATCC
>Ga0209092_10002859_pt1 | contig 15484 bp, 19 predicted proteins | sample FraStrMetagenome_FD_187446 | JGI IMG/M metagenome (GOLD analysis project Ga0209092, IMG submission 187446) | Marine eukaryotic phytoplankton communities from Arctic Ocean - Fram Strait ARC3M Metagenome (SPAdes) (version 2) | ecosystem: Environmental > Aquatic > Marine > Oceanic | place: Fram...
AAATTACTTACGTGTGTGGATTTTCTTTTTACGCTTTCCCTTTTTCCATTTTTTTGCTGTTTTAGCAAAAACGGCTTGACGTAATAATTTAAGTTGTTGTTTGTTTTTGGTTTTGCCTTTGTATTTTTTAATAACATGACGTGCATATTTTTGGACCGTCATTCTTTTTTTTTTAGCTTTTTTTGTAAAAACCCCTTTCATCTTAGGGTTAATTCTGATCGGTTTCCTTTTACTTCGAGTTTTTTTGCTACCAAATCTATTGTTTTTCATGTTTATATGATAATTTGATATATTTAAAAAATTGAAGTTTGGTATTTGAATTTAAATAGTCTCAAACAAACACATACGCGATGAATAATCTTTTAACCATTGCTATGTTCGGTAGCCTTTACAACGCCACATCACAATACACAATGAACACCCCAGACTTGACGGTAGTCGATAATAAAGGAAATAAAACATATATTGAGATAAAATCTTTCAGAAAGACAAAAAACAATATGCTTTCCGGAAAGTCAAAAAACAATATGCATAATTATACAAAAGCATATTATAATAAAGATATGTCTCATTACAAGAGATCAAGGAAGGGGAATCATTAATTATCCCTTTCTGTAAACTATTCCTAAACGTGGATGTTTTGTTCCTTTGTATGTATGACCGTTGTAAACGAATGATGGTTTGCCAGCCTTTTTAGCAGCCAACATCATTTGAAAATATTTATTAATTTTTCTTTTCCCTTTTTTCTTTGTTTGGTTTTTTTTAGATTTTTTCCCCTTTTTTTCTGTAACAGAATGTGTGGCTGGGGTAGAATCTCCGCGTTTTAATGCCGCCAATTCTTTTTCAAGTTTGGCGACGCGTTTTTCTAAATTACTTAACTTACTCATTATATATATAAAAAATATTTTATATTTTTTATATATTAAAACCAAATAGGAGAGCTTTCGTCTTTTTCAATATCCTGTAAACTACAGCATGTAATAATATGATCTTTGGTCACTTTATTATCTGTTAAATTATTTGCCTTAATATCCACATAATACAACAATGATTTAACATGATTTAAAAACCATTCATTTAATTTTTCACAAAAAGTCGATTTTATAGCCATTTTGACGTTGATAAAATTTATATAATTTGATTATATAAATTTTTTGATTTCCCACTTCAATTTAAAATATTGAAACACAGAACATATCTAAAAGATTATATGCATTAATAATACAATTTATCACATGGTGTTCGAATTTTGTAAAATTAATATTTTTATTAAATGTTTCTTGAAGCAGAAAAGATTTGTTTTTTTTATTACACAAAGATAAAGTTTTTAAAAGTTCTTTGATAAATATTTGACAGTTGTTCTCGCAAATATTCCAATTAAAGAATTTTTCTTTTCCCATTCTCTCTTGTGTTGTAGACAATAATTTGTTGATTGTCCATTTCTTTTTACATTTCAACTGTCTGATTTCCTGTAAATCAGTAACTTTGAATTTTGTATGAATCTTAAAAAAATTGGTTTTCTCTAATAATAACAGTTTTTTATTTTTATTTTGTGTCTCTATTTCGCATATTATTGAAGCATGTTTTGGAAAAAATATTTTTTTGTTTTGTGTTTCTTGATATTTTTTGAGTTGAGTGTTAAAATTATACCGTGTTATAATATTTATTAATGTTAAAGTGCTGCCCGAGACTGGTTCTCTTACTAAATAAATTTTTTTTATATTTTTATTTCCATATTTCTTTAATATATCTGTTTGAAATTTATTATAATCATGGACTTGGAAATAGTGCATATCTAAATTTATTTTAATCCATTTCAAAATAAAATAACTAATTATAACAAATACTATAAAAGAGCAAAATAATATTAATAAAAAAAATAATATACCCAATTGCCAGTATGAAAAATTAATATTGAGCGATACCCAAGTCATGAGTTATGATATTAATATTAATTAATATATTAAAATTATAAATACAGCGATTGTGTTGTAACAACTGATTTCAAAGTCAATTCGCCCACAGATTTAATTTTATCCAATAAAGTCATATTGCCGTTTATGAGAGCTGTCTTTTCCAACTCATTTGCTATATTATTGATTTTTAAAACGCATTTGGTAAATTCCCCAAGAGAGATATCATACCCCGATGCCTTAATATACACATTGCGAGACTCTACCTCGTTGTTGGCTTTACACCAATCAATCATTAATTCTATCATGTTCCAACTTAATTTATGTTCCTGGTTAAAGTAAAGTTTATTTCTCAACTCGATATCTTTATATTTATTGTATGATTCTTGTACGATTTTAAGTGTTTCTATAACGGCATCTGGCGCTACAACTTGAGACAATGATGTGATTTGTTGGTCAGAAGGCAATGAAACATGGGCGAAAACGGATAATGTTGCGACAAATTCAATATTTGTTAGATGATCGAATTCTTTGTTAAATAAAACATCACCCATTGCTAAAGGATGTAACTCTTGGATATTATTCGCAATCGCTCCTTTTTCAGTAAGAATTGTTTCCTTGTTTTCTTTATCAGTTTCTAAAAAGTTTTCATTTTTTAAAATCCCCAATAAAACATTAACTTCTTCAAAAATATATTCATTGATATTATGAAGTTTTTCTTCAAAAAATTTCAATTCATCTTTTAATTTATTTGCGTCATTTGTTTTTTTTATATCTGATTCTAAATGTTTGTATTCCGAAATCATATTATTGATCTCACGTCTACATTTTTTTAACTTCTTGCCTTTTAAAATTTCAGATTGTTTGATTTCATGTTGATATTTTTCGATAATAGCTTTATCAGTCATATAAATAAACTTTTTTTTAACAATACACTCTTTTAATGTGTGTATTTGTTCTTCTACCAGTTTTTTCTGAGCGTTTATTGCCTCAGATATCATACTTTTTTCAACAAACTGCTTTATGGACGATGAATCACTATTTACAGATATTAGTTTGAGAACCAAACCAAAATTGATCTGAAATTTTGAAGAAAGTGTTTGTGGAGAACCCGTTAGCATATTTTTATAATCCGAAACATAAATTTTTTGATTTCCTTTGTGTATTGTATTTGCCATATGCCATATATCACCTTGGGTATCAATACCTCTTCTACCGGCCCTACCCGCCTGTTGGGAATATTCATGTGGTAAAAGAAGTCGAAATTTCTGACCGTCAAATTTACTTAATGATGGGAAAATCACGCTTCTAGTAGGCATGTTTAAACCAACCGCGAATGTTTCTGTCGCGCATAACAAATAAATATATTTTTTATCAAATAACCTTTCAATCATTTCTCGAAACACTTGGGGCATACCTGCGTGATGAACGGCAATGCCTTTTTGTAATAATTTAATAATGGTTTTAAATTCGGGAAGTTCAATATATTCCTTGTAATTTGGAAGTTTCATAAGAATTTGTTTGCATTCTTTTTCAATGATTGAGGGTATTTTTGAGTCTTCTGGAAACAAAGAACCCTCTACCTTTTCAGCAAATATTTGAGCTCTGGCTCGCGAAAATATAAAAGTAATGGCTGGAAGTTTATCTGTTCTTTTTAATAAATTAATAAGTTGGTTGAAAGCAAAATATTGATTAACCCATACATTTGCTTTTTCCAATTCATCTAAAATTTTTATTGTTTTATGATAATTTTTTTCATTAAATTTAGATGTTTGGGATTTTAATAAAATTGGTTTTTCATAAATAGATAAAATTTGCTGCTGTGTTTTTTGAGAGAATTTTTTAAGCTGCGATTCAGGCATTGTAAAGAATGTTTTATGTTCAAGGGGGACAACTCTTTTATCGGTGGGACAAAGCCATACTTCTTTATTTGTTTGAATTTCAATCCATTTTGCGAATTTTTCTGGTTTATTAATCGTAGCTGAAAGCATAACCATTTGAACATTGTTTGGAAGCATCATCATTGTTTCCTCCCATACATGTCCTCTGTATTGGTCATTGATATAATGAACTTCATCGAATACTACGAATCCTAATTCTTTTTCAATATCGATTTTGAAATGCAATTTTGTTTTTCCTTCAAGGTCGGGGTTTTTTTCGATTGCTTTCATTTGGAAAAGTGTATTTCTCAATACTTCTGTGGTCATAATTAAAACGTCGGCATCGGGGTTATAACTCGTATCTCCTGTAATAATACCAAATGTAATGTGTGGGAATTTATCTTGAAATTCCCTTACCTTTTGATTTGATAATGCTTTGATAGGAGCGGTATAAATAAGTTTTACACCTGTTTCATGAGCACGAAGAATAGCGTACTCTGCAAGAAGCGTTTTGCCACTTCCTGTGTGGGCAGTAATGAGCGCGTGGTTTTTTTTATATATTGCAGCAATTGCCCATTTTTGAAAATCCGATAGCTTAAAAGGCCAATTATTGAAAATAGAATCAAATGTTTCATCTGAAACGAAAGAGTCATGACAAAGCTTCATTATTATATTGAAAATATAAAGTAAGTTTTATATGATTTCAATTTAAATTATATGTGATTCATAAAATATTGAACTAATGTATATTAATGTTAAAATATTTATACCAATTGATCTGGACAGAAGAAACTAATTCTTTGTGTCCAAACAGTCTTTCTCCCATGCCCAAAGGTAAATTTCATAATTTTGCTATAATACGAATTGAACCAGATGATTCAGAAACCAGTGAAATGGGAGAAATATCTCTTTAGAGATATGTAAGAAGTATATTATATATATTTAAAAACTTATAAAATATATATGATATGAATATAAAGACGATTTGCTATAATCAATTATAATGAGTGATAATATGAATACCGATACAACTTCTTCTGGAAATCTCGACACCACTGCTACATATCTTGGACGTGTTAAGTGGTTCAACAACAAGGCTGGTTATGGGTTTGTGACTATTGTTAGATACGATATTGGAGAGAGCGACCGAGTAGGGGAAGATGTTTTTGTCCATCATACGGGTGTTAAGGTCGATTCGGAACAATATAAGTATCTTGTTCAAGGCGAGTACGCTTCTTTTAATCTGAAGGAGTCGGATGGTGATGCTCACCCTTACCAGGCAAACAATCTTACGGGTATTGCTGGTGGTAAATTAATGTGTGAGACCAGGAACGAGCAGCGTCAGCAGCGAGAGGAACGTGATGGTGAGCGCGATGGCGAGCGCGATGGAGGAGATGGTCGCGATTCCAATAGAGGACAACATGGTTCACGAAGTCGACGTCAGGTTCGTCCACGCGGCTCTGGTCCACGAGATGACGGCAGAGTATGGGCACTAGTTGATCCAGAAGGTGGCGGCGGCGGCGGCGGAGGCGACAGAGGCGACAGGCGTAATACACGACGTCGTCCTCAGCGTGAAAGGCGTCAACACGACGAGTATTAATTTTTTAAAGCATATTTGTATGATTTATATCCTATAAATATTCCAATCAATCCACCCATGATGGTTTGTTGAACCGTATGACATTTGATGAAAACTCTTGAATGCGCCATCATAAAAATAAATGAAATAAAACATAAATAACCAAATACTTTTATTGCGAACTCATAATTAGAATTATATATTTTTAAACCACCTATTGTTGAAAATACGCCAGCAAATTGAGTGTGTCCTGAAGGCATACCATAGCTGGTTGAAAGTTTAGCGTTTTTTTTGTAAAATAGTCCACAATTTCTAGCATTTGCAGGACGACTGCCTTTTCCAATGATAGGATATTTTTTATTTCCCATCAAAGGCTTAAATACTAATGTTTTTAGTGCATGATTTATAAACCCACTTACTGTTAATATATAAAAAAAACGCAAGTAAAAACTATTGTTTGATATTAAATAATATATCAATATGATCCCATTTATTAATAAAGGTATGGACCTCATTATTATAAAATATAAATTTTCCATTGCTATATATTTATATAATATATTTTTTTTTGACTAATTATATTCTTGGGGAAAGGGTTTAAAGGGTATTCCTATATAGTAGTTATAAAATGAGTAAAAAAAATTCGAAAACCGAAACACCTGTAGAGGACTCAAATGTTGTGGTTGATGTTAATCCAGTAACCGAGCAATTTGGAGGCATCCTTAATACACTTAGTTCTTTTAGAAGTTCCATCACAATGCTCCAAAACCAAGTTCGTGCGTTGGAGAAAAATGTGAACAAGCAAATGCGACAGTTTGCACGTGAATCAAAAAAAAACAAAAATAAGGGGAATAGAAAGCCATCTGGTTTTGCTGTCCCAACCAAAATCTCAAAGGATCTCTGCAAATTTATGGGTAAAAAGGAGGGTGCGGAAGTCGCCAGAACAGAAGTCACCCAATATATTATTAAGTATATTAAGGACGGTGATTTACAGTGGAAAGAAAACCGAAAAATTATTAAACCAGACCAGAAACTAAAAAAACTACTTGGTGTTAATAAAAACGAAGAGGTAAATTATTTTAATTTACAAAAATACATGAATAAACATTTTATCAAGAAATCTGATAAGAAAAGCGGTGATGACTCGTCTCATTAAATTATAATTTTATATATTAATTTTTAAATATATAAAATGTTTATTTATTTTATACCTATACCTATATATATATATATATATATATATGTATAGGTATATAGATGGAGATTGAGGCGAAAAATACGCGAGTCTATTCGTTATAGCGGATAGAAAATGGTGATGGACTACTCAGTGTTTATACTTTTGTTATGCGAATCATATAAAAAAAAGAATATACATCAATCTACTATATTATACAAATTTATTGATAATTATATTAAATATCATAATACTAAATTTTTTCAAAAACTTATTTTTGAATAATAAATTACCAATTATAATTTATTATTATCTATTAAATTAACGTCTATGACGGCGTGATTTACGTCTATGAGATTTACGTCTACGAGATTTACGTCTACGTGATTTACGTGCACGATGTGATTTTCTCTTTTTACCACCACCTTTTCTCTTTTTATAAGTTCTTCTACGTCTACGTCTACGTCCACCACCGGGCGTTGTACTCGGCGCTGTACTTGGTGAGGGACTCGGTGTTGTACTCGGTGGAGGGCTTGTTTTGGTTTCGCCACTACATCCATGGTTATCAATGAGGTTATTAACGAAGTCGTACAGTTTGTTATAGTAGCTCCCCGCAGTGCCCACCCCCGCTGCTGCTGCTAGTTTTCCATAACCCGTGAGAGTACGCCGAATATCTTTTTCAGCACCCTCCAACGTCGCCCAAGCCGAACTACACGCAACCGTACCGGTAGCAGCTGGTTGCGCCCCCAACGCTGTCATCGCCTCAGCTGCTTGCGCCCTCGAAATGCCTTGGGCAACATCGCCACACCCCTCCACCCCCGACTTTGCGAGATCAAGCATTGTTTGAAAAGTATCTAAAAAACCCAGGGATTTAGCAGCAGCAATACCGGCATAATATCCCGCGGCTCCACCCATACCTATTATCATAAGACATATTGTATGTACCACTGCACTATTAGCCCCTCCTCTCTTAGATCTACTTCCTCCTCTTCTAGGATACTCTTTCCCACTTCTAGTTTTAAGAACGCCGCTGCCGTTGTGTTCGCGGATTAAGTCAATTATTTCTTGTCCAGCTTCTTTGTTCTTTTTTTCGTCAGCTTTTTTCATCACTTTCGCTACGACTTGCTTTGGCAATTCACAATTTCTCGACATATTTATATAATAACGATAGAAAAAAAAATAAAATTGTCCTAAAGAAACGCATAAACTACATGTGCGGGTTTAAACAGAAAAACAAAGAAAAACAACTTTAAATATAATTTATATTTTAATAAAAAACTATAGATAATATACTTAATTAACCTTTTATTTTCTTCGCGTTTTTCGTTTTTTTTCTTTTGTTCCGGACATAATTAATATATAGTTAGAAATATTAATTATCCAATATGCGTTAATCCCTATGCGACACCCTGGGTAATCATAACATTATATCTTGATAAGCTTTTTTCAAAATTATATCAGTTTCTTGAATACTTATACAAGAATCTGTTATGCTAACTCCATACTTTAGTCCGTCTTTTCCATTTGTTAGCTTTTGTTTTCCTTCATTGATATTTGATTCTATCATTACCCCAATAACATTGTTATATTTGTTCATTGTTTCAATAACATTTTCAAGAACACCAGATTGATTTTTGAAGTCTTTTTTGGAATTACCATGAGAACAATCTATCATGATAGAAGGTTCGACATTTTTTTTATTTAATATTTCAGTCATTATTTGGACATGTTCAGGAGAGAAATTAGGTCCATCTTTGCCTCCGCGCAAAATTACATGACAATTTCTATTTCCTTTTGTTTTACAAATAGCTGGCTCTCCAGCGTCTGTAATACCCATAAAACAATGTGGAAATGATGCGGATAAAATAGCATCTGCCGCAATTACTTTGTCTCCACCAGTTCCATTTTTAAATCCTACAGGCATCGATAGTCCTGAAACCATCTGCCTGTGGACTTGACTTTCTGTTGTTCGTGCACCAATAGCACCCCAGGACATCAAATCAGAAATATATTGTGGTGTTATTGTGTCCAACACTTCATAACCACATGCAAGGCCTATAGAATTAATATTCAACAATAATTCTCGCGCAAGATATAATCCTTTATTTACATTATAACTATCATTTAATAAAGGATCATTTATTAATCCTTTCCAACCAATTGTTGTTCTGGGCTTTTCAAAATAAACACGCATAACAATTAAAATTTTATCTTTTATAGTATCTGCTATATTTTTTAATAGCTTTGCGTATTCCAAAGCTTGGTCCACGTCATGTATGGAACAAGGTCCGACGATAAAAAGTTTTTTGCTTGATTTTCCAGAAATAATATCTGAAATTTCATTTCGCGTTTCATTTACAAAGTTTGTAATTTGCGGCGTTACGGGGAGAATCTCTCTCATTTGATTGGGTTTAATCAACGGTTTAAACTCTTGGATATTCGTATTCATTGTAGTGTTAGAATTAGGATATTTATTTTTATATTGTTTGTAATTGTTTGTAATTTTTATCTAATATTCGAAACAGAGGCACGCACAGAAGCCAAAGATAACCAATAAAATATTCCCAATAAAACGAACAATCCAGAAAATATTAAGGCGGACAAACCACTATCATTGCTACAGTGTGTATCATTACCGCAACTAAAGTATATAATTAAACTAGCTAGGTCACCTATCATAATAATCATAAATCCATTTTGAAACCAGATCATTCTATTATTATGGGAAATTCTATTTCTTTCATTTGTTATAATTCTAGATACAAAGTCATCCCCTATATACTCGTTGTCTGTCCACGAGTCTGGGTCAATCCTGGGAATAATTTGTCGTGGGTTTACATTTGAACGTGGATAAGACGGTGGTGGAGGCGGAGGTGGTGGTCTGTTGATTGTCACGGGGGGTGGAGGAGGGTGACGTCTTACAAATATGTTTTGGTCGCAAAACAGTTTATTCCACGCTATTCTATAGTTTTGCCTGCAAATTTCACACTCCCTTGGATGAGTATTCTGTTCTGAAAGAATCCATTTTTTTAAACATTTTAAATGAATCCCGGCAGAACAATTGCATGGGTAAATTAAATTTCCATCTTCGAAGCATATTCTACATTCTTCGTCCAATATACATACATCCACCGTATTCTGTGTAACTATTCCATTTTCGAAGTCCATTATGAATTCGCGAGAAATTTTATTAGACATTACTAATATAATTACTCAAAAACTTTTTAACTATTTTTATTTGAAAAGAACATGTATCAATCTAGATAAGACAATACCGAATGAAGAATTCAACATTATTAAATTAGTAGTCCCCATTTTTAAAAACATGATAGAAATAAACAGGAAATCATCAAATGCTACTAATGTAGATCCCAATAATCCCAAAAAAATGCATATCAACGACCAATTGGCTAAAATTTCATCGTCGAATATTTCCTTTTTGGTATTATTATATATCATAATAATAATCAAAAAAAGACCATAATTTATGTAATAACCACGATCTATTAAACTTTTAATATTGAAATGTATTAATTTGCTTTGAACGCCTTCGCATTTATAATCATATGAACCAATGACTCCTTTTTCTTTTAGATGTTGGGGCATATTTAAAGAGAGACACGATGCCCAAGGAAAAATCTCATCTGCATAATTATATTTTTTCAGATAAAATGTATATAATACATATAAATAAGGTGTAACAGACATTAATAATAAGAAAAACAACTCAAACGTCCTTGTTTTTATAAACTTTATAGACATTTTTCTTAAATCCAAAAAATTATAGATAAAAAAACTCCATAGTATCAAAGGGAATGAGAGAGGAATCCAAAAAAGTAATTTACCATATTTTATTTCTGAAATATAATTTTTATCAATCATGTTATTATAATCTGTTATTTTTAATTTCTAAATAATGAAATACAACAAAATAATAAAGATATACTTATAGATTCAATTACTAGTTTATCTCTGCGTATTTTATTTAAAGATACTTCTTTTGCACTGAAGTCAATTCTATAAAAATATACACCAATTAACGTGAGACTAGCTATGTAAATAAGCAATGGTAATGTATTCGTTATACTTTTTTTGGTTATTCGAGCATCTATTATACCAATTGTTATTACAGCGGAAACAATGTAAAATCCTGTATTAATAATATCAGGGTCAATAGACGTCAAAATAGACAAATTTGAAACATCGTCATTGTTACCACAATTTTTCTCATAATATTGTGCTAAACTTTGAATCGGGATTTTATTATTCGTGGCTATTTTTTTAAACACATCGCCCTTATAAAGAAATCCTTCTTTATCATCCATATTATATATATCGTTTTTCCCAATAACGCTTGTTCCATCTTGTTGTAATCCTGATTTTGTGATAGTATATATATTTTTAGTTAGTCCTTTTTCGTCGGTTGAAACACCCGCAATTGTAAAGGTAAAATTTTGTTCTTTAAAAAAATCATATAAAATTAATGTTATTAGTCCAAATAAAAATGTAATAATCAATGAAATTGGATTTTCGGCGTAAAAGCTATAGTAAATAGGGACCCATAACCCAATATGAATTAAAATATGAATAAATTCTTCAGTTCTAGACAATGGATATAAATCAGGAGGAGGAAAATGTTTGTTGTTTTCACCAATAGACCACCAAACATCGTTTTTTGGTGAAAATAAATTAACAAATGGCCTTTCTATAAACTTCCAAATATAATCAGTGTTTGATATTTTTTTTTGATTTTCCCAATAGGCATTAGAATATTCCAGAGGAGGACAATAATTCCCATAAGATTTGTTTGTATTGGTGGACATAATATATATATTGTATACTTTATTATTAAAATAAATAAATATAAAGTCAAAAAATTTATATTTTTATGTCGAACGAATTGATTGGTAAAATTAAAATACAAAATGAAAAACGTATATTGATTTTTGATTACGAAAAAAAAATAAGAATATTACAAGAGGAAATTAAAAACGAAGAGAGAATAATATTCAAGATTTGTAAACATATTTGGATAAACGATAATGATTGTTGTAGTTATGAAAAAACAAGATATATATGTAAAACTTGCAATTTATATAAAAATAGTTATTGGTATGAATGAGTTTTTTTTGTAAAATGTCTAGCCAACATGCTGTAAATATTAGTAATTTTCAAAAACTTATCCCTTTTAGCATAATAGTCGCCGTTTTGAGGGAAAATGTTTTGGAGTTTGAGATTAACCAAGAAAAATCCTCCAAAATGAATTAACCTTGCTGTTTTTATATACTCATAAACTGCTATAATTATATCATTTTTAATGTATAGCGCTCCGCTAGGAATATTTAGAAACTCACATAATATATCAGAAACATACACGTCTGCATAAATATCATATCTTTTAGTGGGAGGGTCATCCTTAACAGGTGTATTCACCGATGCATCAAGCGAAGCATCAACATTATTTATATTGTGTAAAACGTGTTGTATTTTTAACAAATCATTATTGATATGGTTATTAATATTTTTAAATTCTTCCAAATTTTTTTCAAATTTAATTATATTTTTTTCTAAAGCTTCATTTTTATACTTTTTAAATTTATCTATACTCGATAATTCATTTATAGATATTTTAACATTTTGCCTCTCCATTGTAATTTACAAACAAATAATTTTTATATTAATAAATATTTTATATGATGTATATAGATATGTATGAAATAATCAAAATAGAAGGCTTTTGTGTTTTATTGAATCATTTGCCCAAGACCAAAACATTTAAGGTTGAAGCCATGATAGGCGATGGGTTTATAAATGAAACAAAAGCCAATTCGGGCATAGCGCATTTTGTAGAACATATCGTTTCAGAATCATGGAAACAATGCTTTAAAGACGGTTGTGCTAAATTTTGGACAGATTATGGGACACTATATAATGCTGAAACGACTGATAACATTGTTATGTATTATGTAGAAGGATTTGTAAAAGACATTGATATCATGTTGGATTACATATGTAAAGTAGTTGCTGACCCAAATATTCCACGAGCCAGACTTAAAAAAGAAAAAAAAGCTGTGGTAAATGAGGTAATGCGAACACCAAATGTAGAAGTAGATTTGTATAATAAAGCAAACCAAGTAGTTTTTAAAAATGAGGGATTGGTGTATAATTCTGATAGGAATTTGCAAGTGGAAAATTTGAAGAAGTTTGACTTGAAAGCAGTAAAGGATTGGATAGATAATAATTATTGCAGAAACAATACTATTTTTGTTATTTCTGGTAATTTCGATAAAGAAAAAGTTATAAAAAAAATGAAACCAATATTAAAAAAAAAGAAACATTCCAATAACTGTCCTCTCGAACCACGTGATTTATTTCATAAAGGAACTTCTATTACTTATGTTCCGGCGCCCAGAAAGAAAGATGCTAATATTTTATTTTTGTTTCCTTATACTCTCGACAAACCCAATTTGAACATGGTTTATGCCGATTTCTTCCAATTATTTATTGACGGTAGTATTCAATCAATTATGATGTATGAGTTAAGAGAGAAAAGGGAATTAATATACACATCTGATACATTTTCACAAGTATACCCATTTTCAGGATTATTAACTGTTGATTTATCCACAAAACAAGAAAACATATTAGAAGTAATTAAAGAAGCTACTAAGGTATTGCAAGATTTAAAAGATGGTAAATTTTCAAAAAAAAGTTTAGATAATCTGAAAAAACAATTTTTACTAACCCATCATATGTTTTGCGACAATAACGATTTTTATACACGTTTTTTCGGAATCCAGTTAATGAACCAATTGGATACTTTGGATAAAGATACAAAAATTTATACATATGATGAAATTGTAGAATTTATAAATAATTTAACAAAAAAAGATTTTGTGAAATTTATAAAAAAAATATTAGATTTCGATAATATGAAAATTGTATATCAATCGGCAAAAGAAGTTTAGAACCGCGATTTAATAATCGCAACAACGTCTGTATTAACATCGTTTACAACACACTTTCTATTTAATTTGTGCGCCGCTTCAGCAGTGGTCCCCGACCCACACATTGGATCGTAAATATAATCATTTTCATTACTAGATATAAGTATTAAACGCTCAAGCAACTTCAATGGCTTTGCTGTAGGATATTTTCTACCTTCCTTTCCTTGACTTATTGAATGAATATCATCCCATAAGTCCGTACACGGTTTGCCGGGATTTTCATGTAGGTATATTTTTTTATATAAATTGGCTCCCTTTTTTTTAGGCAAATGAACTCTATCGTCGTCAATTAGTTCTTGGAGTTTTTCTTGTTTGATTCGCCAACCAGATTTCGGATTAAATGTAATATCATTAATCGTCATTTCATACATATAACCTTTCTTTGTTTTTTCAGTAACAACGTGTCCAAGAGCATAATTGCCTCTATCATCCTTATTTTTAAAAGAATTTTTTAAATATGTAGCGTCTTTTGGCTGATACACTAAGTTAAATTTTGCCTTTTTAATTTTATTACATTTCCAAATAATATCTACAACGGAACCAAGCTTGCTTTTAACATTGTTTTTCGACCTACACTTTTTCCAAAATATTGGCTCGACAAATTTGAATTTGTCTCTCAGAATCGTTTCGGGGATATACATACAAGTGGAAGAAATATGAAAGAACAGTGTTCCATCTTTTTCCAACAAATCATATAGTTTATCGATATTGGTTTTGATAAAACTTTCATAAGAATCCCCTGTCCATTTATCAGAAAATCCCAGGTCGTTTTTGTGATTTAACTTATAAGTTCTATCCGAATTAAACGGTGGGTCAAAATATATCATAGTGAATTTCTTATCTGTTTTAATATTGATGGCGTCCCCAATATGCAATTCTATATCATGAGCTATCTGATGTATCATGTCGTTTGATGTTTGTTCGGACATTTGTATAATGTATATCTTAATTTTTATATTATTTCAATTTTAACTAAAAAAATTGAAATAGATTTTGATGTTTTGCTTAATTCAACAAAACATTTTAAAAACTTTATTAAGACAACGCAAATTTCAAAAAAAACTAATAAAATACACAATGCCTTACAATACAACAGGAGCAAGTCATCGGGAAGGAGTCAATAACGAAAAAAGAATCACAGATTTCTTGAATTTAACAAATGGTAGTTCGTTAAAACTCAATGAACTATTTGGATCGGAAAGTTTAACTTTTCAGCAAATCGGAGGAACAAAATCAGTGAGTGATATGGATATATCCGACGGAGAAGAAAAAGTTTCAGGCGTGAGCATCAAAAATCACAAAAAAGGGTCTTTCGATTATGTAAATACTAGCAAAATTTATCAATATTTGCCCGAAGCGGTGGTAGATACTATGAAAAACAGGGTTGCTGAAATCAAAACAGAGTTTTTTGGAAATACAGAGCGTTTGATTGAGGCGAGGCGTGCGGTGGAAGATGCGCTTGGAACAGCGTTTTCCGAGATAGGCGATCAAGATATTAAAAAACTTCTCCAACACATCAATGTTCGTAATCCCAATTTGATTATTATCAACGACGTAAAAACACACAAACTAAAATGCTACCATGAATCGGCGTTTTCAGAACTTTCAACAGAGCCATACAAGGATGAAAATATTTACACTCTTAAGACAACTCGAGCCAAATCCAGTAGACAAATTATGAGAAATGGCGTAGTAACTAATTTGAGATTAAGAATTGTTTTGAACAACGGGGTAAAAGCATTGATTGGACTATCTAGTTCGAATTCTTCGTCGATTCCAGTAGTAAAAGTCCAACAAGACTCGGTCAACAAAGTCTTATCAAACACTGCACTCTTCTCAGAATGCGACTTTGAATAAATATATATTAACATGTAATTTTAACAATTGTTCTTTTTCGAAAAAAAGAAAAAGCACTTTTTTTTTTGTATGGA
>Ga0209092_10002861_pt1 | contig 15478 bp, 12 predicted proteins | sample FraStrMetagenome_FD_187446 | JGI IMG/M metagenome (GOLD analysis project Ga0209092, IMG submission 187446) | Marine eukaryotic phytoplankton communities from Arctic Ocean - Fram Strait ARC3M Metagenome (SPAdes) (version 2) | ecosystem: Environmental > Aquatic > Marine > Oceanic | place: Fram...
TAGGAGCTTCTGATTTTTTTGTTAAAACTTTAAATTTATTTTCAGGATAATTATTTACAGCTGCATCAGAATCGTTTTGCTTTTTTAATATTAAAAAATCGCCTTCTTTAATTTTATTAGTTTCAGCAGAGGGTATAGAAATCCATACACTCTCACCGTCTTCGGATTCATATAAACGGTCAGCAACTACGTTGTAGTATTCAGCAGAGGGATCTTTTATGAAAAACTTAAAAGTATCAAACATTTCAGAACCGTCGGGATTCTTAGGACTCAGTGAAGATATTTTAGCCTTTATAGTGTTGCTAGAATGTGAAAAGTCATTTGTAATATCTATTACACCAGAAGGATCTGTAAAAACAGGAGTTTCACGTCCGTATTTATCTCTATATACAATACCTATTTGATATGTTCTAATAGCCTTTATAGACTTAGATGGTCCACCGAGAGTAATTATAGGTTTTTGACTAACTAATGTATTTGCCGGATCAAACTTTATATAAGAAGATACGTTGTAATTTTGTAAGTAATTACCATATATTATCCTATTAGATATAGCTTCTTGAGATTGAGCTTTTCTAGGTACGTTATCCCAAGGTCTGATTATTTGATTAGCTGGTACTAGAGAATATATTAGTTCACTTATAACCTCAAAAACTGTACCTAAAGAAGTATTTTCTATTACAACATTTGTAGATGAAGAGGGATTTAAAGTTCCATCAGCTGCTATAACATTTATAGTTTGCAACGCTAAGACTGTTACGGATTGTTGAGTTCCTTTTGTATTATCGAAAGTAAAATTAACAGAACTAGTGCCATTGTTTGTTATTTCATGATCTATATAGTTTACACTTAAATCTTCAGGTAATAGACTTTCTACTTTATATACAGCGGGGTTGCTATCTTCCTTATATAATATATCTAGTTCTATTACGTCTGCAGGCAAAGGGGAGTCAAATCCACCTAATATAATTCTTTTTACGCCGTTTGTCATACCTTTATTCCAGCCGCTTTTAGCGTTGTATTCAAAGTTATTAGGTAAAAAAGCCACCTCTGAAAAAGGAGAAAAAGGTGAGTATTGATTGTCTTTATATTTATACCTATAGCCAAATCTAGGAAATTTTAGCTCAAAAATAGTTCTTGTACCAGAAAGTTCTACATTATATGTAAACGTTCCTTTTATTAATTCGGCTGTGCCGCTTTGAATAGTACCGTTAAGTACAGTACCGCCTAATGTTAAAGAGTTTACACTTATGTTAAAAAAATATACATCAGCTTCTCCGTCGGAATCAACAGGATTGTCTCCTGCAGTACTGGGAGTGCTACATGTAAAATTAAGAGTATCTCCTGCGTTTACACTTATAGCTGAACCTAAGTTTATTGAAACAATAGAGCCAACTTCTGGCGATGGAGCAATTGCCCCTGTAGTTCCACTAATAGTAAAATCATGAGCCGATGTGGTGCTAGTGTTACCTGAGCCTAAGTTTTTACTTAATGTTAATAAAGGTTGCTTTAAAGGCGCTGGCTTTATAACTACTATATCTCTTTCAATAAAGTTTCTACCGTATATTTGCGAGTGAGTAGCAAAATTTGTTGTAGAATTTCCCCATTCTTTTAAGTTTATTTTTTTCGGCTCTTCCTTGTTGTCTGTCCAGAAAAGTAAATCTTCTATTATATTTATACCTGTAATCAAATAATCTTTAGAAAACTTTAATATGTTTTGGCTATCTACTAATATAGGTGTAATTATATCTGTATTTTTATCATACGATGCAATAGCACTAATGCTGTCGGAAGCTATAAACCAGTATATTTTTTCATTAACACTATCCGCTATAGATCCAATACAAACAGGATTTGTTAAAGCGTTGTTTATGTAGCCTGAGCTCCACTCTGTGTATACATTAGTGGAAGCATTTAAAGCTTTATTTTTTAGCTCTAAATTACCTTTTATATTTTCTACAGCACCTGAATCACTACCTTCAGAAACAGATACGTTTATGTTCAAAGCATCTCTATATAAGCCGTTGGGAACTAACCTTTCATCAAGGTCTTTGTTCATTTTACCTCCGGTAAACGTGTGTACAATCTCTGGCATATGCTAGTGTTTTATAATCTTAGATTTATTTCGCATTACTTGTGCGATTTCCTCTATCTTGATATTAGCTAATCTTATTTTTGAATTTCTTTTCGCTGCTGCTCTTTCTTTTTTAAGTCTTGATACTACGTACTCAGGTGTATTTGACCTAGTAGATAAAATAGCGTAAGCAATGTATTTGTACAATGCTTCTTCTGCGAATTTGTGAACAGTCATTTCTTCGTCTGTCCCAAGGCCATCTGAAATATATTTAAGTGTAACAATTTTACCTACAAAAGAAGAATCAAAAAACGCAACTCCTTTTAATTTATCTATAAAAAACACCCCGTTTGACTGTGTGTTTTCTGGCGTTAATCCGTATCTTCTGCCAAAATTATTTGTGGGCAATGAATCTAAGTTGTTTATATTATCTGAATTTTTATTATTATTAAGCGTGTTTGATTGAAATTTATTTAAAGTACGAGAATTTTCAGACAAAATAATTTCTTTAGCTGGCTCGTCTAAAAGATACTGAGCAGCTTCATCTTGCACAATACCAGATGGATTACTGGTTTTATAAGCCGGATATATAATTCTTTCTATACCGCTTTGATCTACCCAAGTAAACTTTACATAGTTTACATAATCTTTAGGTAATACAAAATTTAAACGAGCACCTATTTCTATTTCTTGCGATTTAATAGAAGGTAAAATATCAAAACTAAATTCTTGAATACCTCGTTGAGCGTGGAAGGCTACATCAGATCTTTTTACTTTACTTATAATTTTATCTTCACCCGTATAAGATATTATAAAATTGTTTATGATGTCTTTTATACTGGTAAACTGGTAGCTACCGTAATTCTCATCCCAACTATCCCAAACTCCGTCTGGACCTAAGTAATATTGTTCGTCTGTTTTATTTATTAAACCCATATATTATGCTTTTTCTTGTTGAATAGTTTCTTGTTCTTCTTGATTCATTACTTGATACAAGTTAATGTCCTTTATTAATAAACCACATAATTCTAGTATTTTAACAACAAGCTCTACTTCTTCTGCTGCATGCAGTTCAAAGTTTACTGACGATGCTGAATTGTATAAAGCTTCTCCAAATACCATTTGATAGTTCCATTCAACTTTGGCTGGTTTTTTTATGTATTGTAATTCAACTTTAGCCGCGTCTGTTATTTCAGAGTCTCCGTAAATTCTAATTCCACTTGAGTTGGAAACAAATACAGGTCTAATGTTTTTTGGTTTTGTTAAAGGCGATGCGTTTATATATAAGAATTCATTTGCATTTATTCGCTCAGCTTCTACCTTTTCTGTTGAAGCAACTCCGAAAGAATCGGTTGTTGTGTTTTTGTAAACTACCGAACCTAATCTATATAGATCAGTAGGTGGTACAAAATGTAAAGATGGTCTAGTAGGTACAACTGCGTTTTCAAAGATGTTTATTTTCTCATTAAGCAAAGTAACCATATCTGAATACTCGGTACTATTACCAGGTACTCTACCGAATTGGTTTATATCATAAAAGTATTGCTCAAAAAGATCACTTTGTGCTTGGTTAGCGAATAGGTTAAACTCTTGAGGAGTCACATACCCTCTTTGTTCTTTGTTTAGTATTGCTAATACTCTTTGATAAACAGCATCTACACTTACAGCCATAATTTATTTTTTATTTATTTATAATAATTAGGCCACTATTGAAAGCAGCCTAACTACTATATAGTGACTCTATTAAAGTCTTTTTAAAATTGTTTTGTAAACTTCCATTCCATCATCAGTCTTAAAATAAGATGCTAATGCAGAATAAGGATGTTCATCAAAAGGAACTGTCATTAATTTTCTACCGCCAGCCCCGTAAGTAAATGTACGTTGGTCTGCTGATAAGTTTAAAATTCCAGCTTCAACAGCTTTCGCTCCTGTATTTCTTAATTGAATATGATCATCATTAGCTAAGTCTAAAAATAAAACTGGATTTCTTTTTGCAAATATCATTAAGTCTCTTTTCAATTCGCTAGAAGATAGTCTTGTAACTTCTTCTCCAAACTCAGATCTTAAGATAGCTTCAGCATGATCTATTTCAATGTTTTTAGCCGCTGTAAGAGCTTCTAATTCTAATTCAATCCAATCTAATTCGTTAACAGAATCAGCTTCTTTATCAAGCTCTTTATATACCTTATCTTTTAAAGGATGATATAAAGATAATAGTTTCTGAAGGTTAACATCTTCTTTTTTTACTGTTAATGCGCCATTTCTAAAAACAATCCTACCTAAGGTGCTTTCTCCTTTTTGCTCATCTGTAAATGGAGATCTTTGATTAGTAGCATACCTTAATTCTCTTTGGTAACCAGATTCTTTGTCAAAATATAACAAAGGTTTTCTTCTACCATGCTTCGAAGGTATTGTATAAACCAATGGAGATTTTCCTGTTGATAAATAATAGGTTCTATCCTTAAATTCAAATACTGGTTTAATAGGTGTTTTTACAACAGGTTTAACTGTTTGCTGAGGAGCAACCTCAACTTTTTTCGCTGTAGCTTGTTTAGCCATGATATAATATAATTTAATAGTTTAATAAGAGTAATAATTGCCCTCGTAGATTCAACAAGGGCAAAAATTACATTAATTTACTTTTTATTAAGCAGTAATTTTCTTCAATAATACGAAGTTGTTAGCAGCTTGTACACATAAAGCTCTTTCTGATAAGAAATGAACGTTCATTGCATCTTCATCACTTGTATAGTTTCCACCAACAGATCCAGTAATCCAAGACTTCATTTTTCTATCGTCTGCTTCAGAAGCTCTGTAGCGTACGTGTAAGAATGGTCTTGAAATATTTTTACCTAATTGTTGATCATAAACTGTAGAAGTTCCTGCTGGTACAATAACACCTTCAATATCTCCAATCAATCCACGAGTAGTAGAATCATTTAAGTATTTCCAGTCAGTTTTGTAGAAGTCATAAGAACCTCTTCTGAATCCAGAAAAACCTAAGTTTAAAGCCATATCTTCAGAGTTGTCAAATACACCGTAAGATGTTCCGCTAGCTCCATAAGAATTTTGTTGAGCTAACATGTTGTCAATAGCTAAAGAAGTACCTCTGTCTAAAAATAGCATATTCTCCTCAATAGCTCCTTGCTTATCTAGTTCTTGTAAAATAGTGTCAAAATCACCTATCCCACTTGGGCCGTCAAAATCAGCGTCACCGTAAACAAGACCTCTATTTTCAAGAGCTGCGAATAAACCGTCAGAACCTTTTAATGTAGTTCCTCCACCGAAGTTGTTAGCGGCGTCTACAGCAATTCCTGCTGATGATTTTTCAGCTTCAATCATAGACATTTCTAATTGGTCTTCGAAACGGATTCTAGCTTCATGCTCAGACTTTAAGTACCATAAGTATCCAGAAGTATTAGCTTCAGTAGTAACTTCAACCCATCCAATTTGAGCAGCGTCAGAACCACTAACCTTATACTTATCTCTAAGTATAATCGGTTGGTTGCTAAATTGTTCAAAAGCAGCGTCTACTGAAGTCCCAGCATTACTAGTTCCTTTAGCATATTCAGAACCGTATACAAATACTTTTGCAGCAGAATGCGCGGTAATGTTTCCAGCGTATCCAACTACTGTTAATGTAACGCTTCCATTTCCAGCTGTTGCACCAACTGATTTCACGTAAGCTTTTTCAACTACTAATCCATTTGCAGAAGCTACAACGATAGTTGCTCCGGGGCCAATTAAATTAGTTGAGCCATTACTACCATCTCCAGGAATTACTACAGTAGTAGCTGTAGTCACAACTGGGTCATATGCAATGTGTAATCTACCTTGCTCAGACCAAACTACTTGGTCAGAAGCCATAGGCATTTCAGCACCTACCATACGTAAGAATCCAGCGATAGTACGGTTTCCGTATCTCTCTACTTCTTTCTCATATACTTCTGGTAAGAACTGTTGTGTAAAATTCATATCTCCTAAAGAGAGATAGTTGTCATTAAATAATGTTTGTGTTGGTCTTGGAGTTAAATGTGCTAATGCGGCTCCGGTATTCGTAAATGCCATAATTTTAAATTTTTAAGTTTTATTTTCTAGTTTTTATTCCAAATTTAGAAGAACTACCAGACTTAATTGACTTCACGGTCCATCCATTAGGCGGTTTAACATTTTCATGGGATCCTCGAGGATTCATATCAATATTTTTTGCCTTTTGCATGCTTGATTTCATGGCATCGGATTTTCCTTGCTCATAAAAGTGATTTGCAATCTTGTCTGCATTCATAGCTGTAAATAAAGACTTGTGATAACCTGCAGCGTCGCTCATTTCATTTTTGTCGTTCAAGAACTTCTTGACCAAATTATTGATGTCGCTTTGGGTGTCTTTTACCTGATCTGCATTGTTTACTTTAAAACGGAATTTCTTTTCTCCAACGTTGAAATCAAAACCTTTGAAATCATTAGAAAACAGACTCTCTGTTTTGTTCTTAAATGTAGATACCTGACTTTCAGCTATTTTAGTTGCTTCTTCATTTTCTTGTGTATAACGGTTGAAGAATTCTACCGCTTTTGCTTGTTCTGGATTTAATTTAGATCCAGCTTTTATTTCGTCGTAATACCTAGTCTTTAATCCATCTAGGTGATTTTTAGCTTTTGAAAGCTCTTCTCTTTTACTTATTTTCTTTCTACGTATGTCTCTTTCTTCATCTATGTCTTCATCAAATGAAAAATTGTCTTCCATTAAAAAATCAATATCCTCTTTGTCTAAGTGAGGCCTTGTGCTTTCGTAGTATTCTCTAAGTAATTGATCTTCGTTTAAAGAAGAGTAATCTGTATTTAGTTTTACATAATCCTCCAAGCTTCCACCTGTTTCATTCATAAACTCAACTACCTTCTGTATATTTTCAGGTAATTCTATACCAGCCTCTGCTTCAACTAATGCTTGTTCTACTTGCTCTTCTAATTCTTCAGCAACTTCTTGAACTTCTTCATTTGTTACTTCTTCAATATATGATTCCGGTTCTTGCTGTAATTCTTGAACTGGGGGTTCCGGTGTTTCAGTTACTTCTTCAGTTTCAGTTGATTCATTTACTACTGTTTCTGGTTCTGGAACACTTTCTTCTTGAGGTTTATTAAGGTCGCTTAAATTAACTTTAATAACACCATCTTCGAATGACATAGGATTAGCATCCTCTGTTTTAGCTACCTCTAATTCGGGGTTAGCTTGTTCTAATTGTTCTTCCATGATAAAATATTATATAATTGTTACTATTATTATTACTTAGGGTCGAAGGAACCTAAGCCGAAATCACCGCTAAGTATATCGTTTCCTGAGGATTCAAAGTTTTTAGGCGGTAAACTGTTTTGTCTTTGATCTATTAATTCGCTTTGCTGTGTTGCTTGTAATTTAGTTCTTTCGTCTTTTCTGTCTTCTTTATCTGTTACCTCTGTCTTGCGATTGTTGACTTCTATACCTTTTAATTGCATATTCATTTCAAATTCTAATTGCATAAGCTCTTTCTTTAATGTAGCTTCTTTCATTAGTTTCTGATCAGCAATACCAGCTTTAACATTTTCTAATTCTATTTTTTGTTGTGTAATAGCTTGATTTTTTTGAACCTCAGCTTGAGCTGCTACTTGTTGAGCTTGAGCGTTAGCGTCGGATTGAGCTTTTATATTTTGTTGTTGAATTTCTTGATCACGCTTTTGTTTTTCTACTCTTCTTATTTTCAGTAATTGATTAGCTAGTTTTAAGTTTTTAATCTCTCTAAGATCAATTGCGTCAGATAAATCAATAAGCCCACTTTGAACAGCTGCTTGTATGTTGTTTTCTAATACAGCTTTTTGTTCTTCATCTGGTTGTAATTCTATAAAAATACCAAAATCGTATAAATGAAGATCTTTCATTTCTTCTAATACTGCAACATTTTGATTACCTATTTTATAGATAAAAGCTTCTTTAGTAGGAGAGTATTCTAATATATCCGAAATCCTTAAAGATAAACCTTCACATAGATCAGCAGTTAAAAACAAACTACCATCTAATATATGCCTTGTAGCTACATTAGAATTAGCCGCTGCTATTTTTTGAACACCAACTAAAGCTCTAGAATCTGGAGTACTTCCGTCCCTAGCTTCATTAAGCCCTGTTACATCACGGATCATTTGCATGTAGTAATTGTAGTTTCCTATAAGACTCTGCATTTTACCACCACCTGAACCAGTTGATATTTCTTGTATAGGCACTTTTCCTGGATTCATATCTCCATCTTGCGTGAATGATCTACCAATTACAGAACCTGTTTGAAAAAACATATTCAATGCTTCTTGAGGATTGTAGTTTGTACCATTACCTAAATCAACTTCAGCTAATCCATCCGCGTCAAGATAAACACCGTCAGGCACCATTCTAGACATTACTTGCTGCAATTTCAAATGCGTTAACTGAATCATATCAGCAAATCCTGTTATACGTGAAACAATGCTTTCTATTCGACCTTTGTACATTCTAGGTGCAACAATACTATAATTCATTTTAACTTTAGTATAATCGCTCTTAGGTCTTATCATGTTTTTAGCAAGTTCCCATTTAAGAGTTTTACCACCTACAATTTTAACACCTTCATATAATACCTCTAAAGATTGTGATAGTTTAGATATACCATACTCTTCATACATTTCTTCAGGAGGATTAAACTCATCTGTTTTAGGTATTATTTTAGCCGCTCCTGTAGCTGTTTCTTTTACTTTATATACTTCGTTTGTAAAAGTTTTGTAATTGAAATAAAGAACTTGAACAGTATTAGAGTCGTCGTTATCGCTATTATTTGTAGTCCTGTTATAAAACCCATTATTGCTAACTGACTGCCCTGATATTTCCTGTAGATCATCGTTAGTTAACCAAGGAAACTCTTTCTTAAGCTCATTTAAGTGAACAGACTTAACCTCTCCTACATAATATATATCGTCAAAATAAGGTGAATCAGTGTAAGACCAAACTAAGTTAACAGGATCTACATAGTTTACTTTAGCTCCTTCTGCTTTTGTAAAAGTATTTTTTACAGCTCCAATACCTATAGTAGTTATATCGTAGTTGCATCTTCTTTTTATTAAGTCATAGTTATTTCCCTCTAACAATACATTCAAAGCTTGCTCTTCTGCTAATTCCGCTTGTTGCTTATAACTAAGCTGCATATGCACCTCTAGCTCTTCTTTGTTTTTTGGTAATGTTTCTGGATTGTTTTCAAATAGATTAACTCCAAATTCAGCTTCTGCAAATTCATTTAATTCTTTAGTTTGCATATCTCTAATAAGAGACTCCATATACTTTGTTCTTTTATTAACTCCGTATGGATCTTGTGAATATGCTTTTATATCAAACTGTCTATCTGAAATACCATTAACAACTATATCTACAAACTTAGGTATGATAGGTACTGGTTTCCAATCTAAGTTTAAATAAGACAAATCACCGTTTATAGATAATTCATCTTTATATTTTTGAATACTTTGCTCTCCTCTAGCGTACAGTCTTAGATTATGGAAAGATGATTGATTGCTTTTAAAACGACTATTACCATTGTCATTATTAAACCACTCTCTTTCGATAGCTCTACCAACTGTTGTTCCGTACTCTAGTGATTGCTTCTCTTGATCACTAGCTATTTGACTTGGAAAATAACTTGTTATAACTGACTCAGCCATATTTTTATTTTTCTATTAATTTTGAAAATCCACCAGAATTGGTGTATTTAGCTATTTTTAAACTTATTTTATTTTTTTCTACGTTTGGTCTTGGGTAATACAAATGCCTGTTGCAAGCCATTATAGCTAGCCCTGAACTTATAGCGGCATCAAACTTTGTTCTTTTATTTATATCAAATCCAGCCCAATCGTTAAGGGTAGTATTAAAATACATTGCAGCGTACTGCCCATCTTCTTGTAAACCAACATGTTTATCTATATATGTTTCTATAGCTGCAGCGTGTGCTTGTTTTATATCTTCACTAGAGTTAGGCATTCCGCCAATTTCTTTTTCCGTAACCGATAACTTATTCCAAATCTTATCAGGTCTATTCATAGAGTAACCCCTATAGCCTCTTCTTTTAAAATAATATAATAATCTAGGCTTATTATTTTCTGCTAATATTGGCATTCCGTAAAATATGCAAGCCATTAATACATCTTCAAAAAATATTTCAGCAGTTTGAGGTCTTGCAATATATTCTAAAAAAAATGTATTTGCAGGAGCATCTTCCATACTAAACTTAGTTAAACCATGTAAAGCTCCTTTTGAACCGTGACCATCTGTTGTCCCTGATATATCGTAGCTATCACACCCGAAAGCTCCCATGTGTTCGTTACCTGGACTTTTTAATCCCTTATTAACAATTTGCCTGTTTTGCAAAGCTGCTCCAGGCACCCAAGAAACTTTAAATCTACCATTAGGATTAGGGGTAAATATAACTGTTGAATCTTTTATACCGTTAGCCCATTGAAAACTTCCTGTTGTTAATACATTTGTATTACTTAAATCTTCGTTGTAATCTATCTGCTCATATATTTTAGCTAGATTAAATATACTGTTTTTAGCTTCATCTCTAAAAGCGTGTTCTTCTGTCCGCGGGAATTGTCTATAGAATTCATTTAAAGCATCCTGATCACCTTTTAAACCTTCTGCTTCATTATTCCAATGCTCTATAACTCCGACGTCTATAACGTCGCCTAATGGACCCGTAACAGTTTCTTTGGGGGTGTTAAATACAGGTTGTCCAAATTCATCTATAAATCCTTCATAATTCCATTCCATTGGAATAAATAAAGAATACAATCCAGAGGCTGTTTGGCCGTTCTTATTTCTTTTAGAAACGTTTGAATTATTGTATAGTTTTTTAAAGTTAGAACCCCCTTTGTCTAAAGCGTTTGATGTTGAGCCCATCATACATTTACCAATAATTCTAGAACCTAGTCTTAAACATGTTTTCGTAACTCTCCAGTTATTTAATATGTTATCTGGTCTTTCCCATTTACCACTTTCATCATGTACTAGTAATCTTAGTTTTTCACCATCATAAGAGTTATCTCCTGTATTTTTCCAGTCAATAGTAGTATCTAATCCTTCTAGTACCTCTGCGCTCTTTTTAGCTTGTATTGATTTTCTCGTAAGCCTAGAAGCTGGTATCCTGTAAGCAAGTTCGGTTTTTGGTCTATCCATACCGTCTTGTATGGGCTTAAAGAAGAATGGGTAGTTAACTGAGATTGGTACAACTTTATCGGTAAACATTTTCTTTGCATCCGATCCAGACTTTGATAATATCCCGAATCTAGCGTCGCTTGAAATGGTTGCCATATTAACTGTTTCTCCTGAAGCCATAAATGAAAATCCTGAACGCCTGTTTTTAAGATAAGACATTCCGTAGCATCTGTTGTCTGCTTTGCAAGCTTCCCAGAATATGTAGAATAATCTGTTCGCTTCCCTAAAGTCTGCGTTCCCAACGTCAATCTTAGACCATTGCAAGTACATAAAATGAGTACCAGTGATGTAAGTAGCCATGTTCTTGTTATTGAACCAATGACCTTCTTCTCTTCTTTTAAATTGTTCATCTATATACCCCTCCCATTTATTTTGAAAATCTTCAGGATATTCTCTCCAATCAAATATACTAGTTATTGATTTTAGTTCTTTAGGATATTCTTCAACTTTCCACTTGTTATTAGTTTTGTCTATTTTAGCAGGCGCTTTGGGTAAAGCAATTTTTAGGTTTTGTATATTGTATATATCACCTATTTGACCTGTTTTGCTAATGACAACAATGTCGTGCTCTTTATCGTAACCGTATTTCCACTTTCTAGATTTATTCATTCTAGCTATAGTGTTCTTTCTTATAGGTGCTACAATACTGTATAGAGATTGAACGTACATTATTTAGATCTTTTTTCAGCAAACCCTTTAAAAGCTTTTTTAACATCTTCCTCTTTAGGTTTGTTATCAAGCATATCCTCCTCTTCTTTTATTCTATTTAGAATTTCAAAAGCATCAAATATAGCTAACTTTTTAGTAGCTGCGGCATTTTTTAATTTGTCAGCTGTTAAATCATCTGCTGAATCTACAATAGCTTCTTTTGCTACTTTAATTAATTCTTCAACAGCTTTATGTCCAGCTTGGATTATATTCCTCTTCGTCTCCTTTATATTCATATTTGATTGTGATTGAATTAGTGGGTACTCTATAAAGTCTGTTTTTTCCAATAACAAATTCATATTCTGCCCCGGGTTTAAACCCTACTAGATTGCCTTTATCTAAATTCTTAAGGCTTGGATCCTTAAAGTATAATACACCAATAGCTGGTTTTTCTGAGTCAAGTGAAAAAACCTTAGTTTCTTTTATAGGCTTAATAAAGTTGAACCCGCTACAACTTTGCCAGTCTTGGTTTCTTTTATAAGCAAACACTTGATCTTCATTTACGAAATAAATGTTATCTTCGTAATATGACTTGCTGTTTTTTTCAACCCCCTTTATGTCTCTAAATCTTCTAAACACATTGTGATGAACTATAATTTCATCTCCAACTTTTATATCTGTTTTTGTCGCAGAAGGAATCGCTATGACTTTAGCAATTCTATTTGAGTAGTTATGGTTTTGTAGTTCGGTGTTTAATAGGAGGGTATTGCCGTTGATTTTTTTTACATTATTATATCTTTCACCAACAGGTTTTACGATAAAATTATATAAGGCTTTCATCAATATTCTAAATTATATTCAACAGCTACTGCCATATTTTTGTTAAAATCCTTCCAAGGCATTAACTCGTTATTTTTTTCAATATATATAGAAAACTTATCATCTTCTTCTATTATATTTTTTATAATATGCCCCCCATAAACTTCTTGCCCAACTGAATAGTGCATTGCATCAGATTTATAATCCCTACCAATACTTATTTTCCTAATCATCAGATTCTTGTTCAGCTATTTCACCGGTTATAACATCCACGTTTACATTACCGTAGACTTCTTCTAATTCTTTTTGAACTTCAGATAAAGAATTATTAGCGTCCGCTGCTAAATGCAGTAGTCCGTGTTTTTGAACTTCAATATTACCTATTTCGTTTTTAATTTGATTTACCTTAGCAACTGCTTCTTGTAATTTAGCTAATTCTTCTTTTTTTAAAATTTTACTCATTTTATTTGATTTAATTGTTATTACTTGTATTATTAATTACGTATTATTATTAATTACTTATTATATTATACTATCATCATCATTATTTACCTGCTCTCGGGGAGGAACTTCTGACGCTCTAGGCCACCCGTAAAAACTATGAGAAGATGCTTCTGCAGGGAACACTTCGTTGTTTCCAAAATCAAGTATATCTGTAGTCATAATATCATAAGCCCACCCTGGATAGTAAACAGGCGGGGTTATCCGATTACCATCCTCGTCATATGTTCCAGGTGTTTTTACTACTTTACCAATATTAACAACAGCTTTAGTTCCGTTTATATAATGAAACATAGGGCTAGTTTTTGTACTAATTTCTTCCCAAACACCTTTGTTTTCAAGTATTATTTTACCTTCTAATTCTGTAGTAAATACTGTTTTATATATATATATATCCATAATTATTATTATGCTGTTGTTAATGCCACTAATTCCGCGTCTGTTAATGTTTCTTTAAATACTGCTAAGCATTTTATCTTACCTTCAAATCGAAAAGAATTACCCCCTCTAGTCAACTGCAATCCATCAAAAGTGTTAGAGGGTAAAATAGGGATGCTCATTGCAACTGAATCTCTTAAAACACCATTTATATATAATTTGAAGTCGTTTTGATTATATAAAACAGCTACCTTAAAAAATTGAGTTACATCTGTTAAATCAAATTGAAGTGCAACGCTTTGAGAGGTACCAGATGTTATAGTGTTTTTATAAGCTGCTCTAAATCTGTTTGATGACGAATCTAATTCAATTCTTAAATTATTATCGTTTGAACCATCAGAAAGGGAAATCATCCTATCATAACCAGCATCTGCCAAAGCAGCTATCTCTGCATACAATACTCCTTCTGTTGAACTTATTAAATCACTATTCCCAGTTGGAGCTGTTACATCTCGGTTTCGTGTTCTTGTAGAATCAACCGTAGGGATGTATGAAGTCGCATAACTTGATTCCTCAAATTGCGCTCCCCAAATATAAAGGTCTATATCAACTGCGCCAGAGATTAACCTTACATCTGTTTCAACATCTGAAGTTGCAGTAAAAGTAAATTCATACCTTGCCCAATCGTTAGTAATAGTATATGATTGAGATAGGGCGTGTGGGTCAAATCTTGTTTTTAAGTCTGAACGCCCACCATTATTTTTCATATAAAATGAAAGAGTGTAAGTTTTTCCACTTTCAAGATCAATGTCTTGACCTAATCTATTACCAGAAGCAACTCTATTTAATCTTGTTGCATTTAGTGTGCCGTCTGGACTTGTTGCATAGTTTGGAGTTATTGTTAAAGTACTATTATGACTCCAACTACTATCTGTATAATCTTCACTATAAATAATTAAATTAGTAGTTTGTGGTTCTAATAACCAACTTCCGCATCCATTTTCGTAATTTATTCTTGGTAAATCAGTGTCGTCTGTAACTGGTTCAATAACAACGTTTGATATAGAGCCAACAAAGTCTGCGTTACCTTGAAATAAAATAATTGGGTTTACATCACCAGACGTTGCTTCAACAGAGTAATTACCGCTTGTCGTTAAAGCATCAAATTCAGTACCTCCACTATTAAATAAACTACCACTTAAAGTACCAGCTGAAATATCTAATGTAAATGATATTTTTACTAACTGATTCTGTATGTTTGTTGATATTGCTTGTACTATATTAGTAACATTTGTTTGTGTTCCATCGCAAGACGCCTTGTTTGCTCCAATAGACCATCCATCTCCTAAAATCCAATCTATAATTTCAACAGCACTTATGTTACTTATTGAACCAGTAAAACTATTATATCCTTGTATTGAAAAAGTAGTACCAGCTACCGTTATAAAATCTGTAACTAATTTAACTGATGCATTAGTAGAACCGTTTATGCCAGCGGATCTCCACCTAATAGTACCTGAACTATGCTCTAATATTTCGTACTGAATTTTATATGTTTTTCCAGTTTCTAATATTCCATTTTGTTGAATAAGTGATGAACCATTAACAAGACTTGCTTTTCCATCAGCAATAGTCCAATCGCCTAAAGCCCAATCAGTATTTGTTGCAAAATCTCCATTAGTAATTAATTCACTACCTATTTGAGAAAAATCTCCGTTAGTAACCACATTGCTACCAAGAATCTGAACACTCTGTACAAGACCTTGAGAATTAACACGTGTAGCTTCAGAATTTCTTGTAAATGT
>Ga0209092_10002862_pt1 | contig 15474 bp, 10 predicted proteins | sample FraStrMetagenome_FD_187446 | JGI IMG/M metagenome (GOLD analysis project Ga0209092, IMG submission 187446) | Marine eukaryotic phytoplankton communities from Arctic Ocean - Fram Strait ARC3M Metagenome (SPAdes) (version 2) | ecosystem: Environmental > Aquatic > Marine > Oceanic | place: Fram...
TTTATTGTTTACAGGTAAGCATAGATTGAATAGTATTGAGGATGAGAAGGCCTTTAATTTTGAATGGAAATTATCACCTACGTTTTCTAAAGTTATGGATAAGGGACATAGAATTACACCTTTACAGCAATCTGATAATGGGAACTCATTTTTATCGCCTTCGGCTTCAACATTTCCAATTCAATTATGGAGACATCTTTTAGAAGAAACATGGGCAGGAAAAGTAGATTTTGATAAAGCAATTACTCTTTTTAATAGACCAGCTAAAATTAAATTTGGAGGTGCTTACACCTATAAGTTTCGAGATTTCAGTATTGATGATTACACGTTTAATATTAGAGGTAACCAATCTTTTATTGCTGATGGTGATGTGGACAATTTATTAGCTAGTGAAAATGTTTGGAACCCAACAAGTGATAACGGAACGTACTTAATTAATACCGATACCTTTAACCCTATTGATGCTTATGAGGGTGAGCAACACATTGGTGCTAATTATTTTTCATTAGAGTTTAATGTCACTGAGAACATTAAAACCGTATTAGGTTTAAGAACTGAGTTCTTTAAATCGTATTATACGGGTACAAGAGACAATGCTACTATCTTTTTTGATCGCGATTTAATCCTAGATGAATTTGACTTTTTTCCATCTGCGAACGTGATCTATTCTGTAACTGATGATACTAACTTAAGAGCATCTTATTCTAGAACCACTGCAAGACCTTCGTTTAAAGAGGCTTCAGTATCGCAAATTTTTGATCCTATTACGAATCGATTATTTATTGGGAATATTGACTTAGTTCCGACATACATAAATAATTTTGATTTAAGATATGAGCACTTTGGAGAGAATGGTCAAATGTTTGCAGTTAGTGGATTTTATAAAGGTTTTACAGATGCTATAGAACAACAATTTTTCATTAATGCACCAACCCAACTTACGGTAGGTAATTTAGGAGATGCTAATGTAATTGGAGCAGAGTTTGAAGTGCGTCAGCGTCTAGGTTTTATTGCTGAAAGTTTAAACAATCTTAAATTTAATGCTAACTTTTCAATCATAAAATCTGAACTTACAATGTCTGAAGATGAGTTTCAAGGTCGACAAGCAAGTGCAAGAGATGGTGAAACTATTGATAGAGAAAGACAATTACAAGGTCAAGCACCTTATTTAATTAATTTTGGTCTCGATTACAATAATGATGACTGGGGATTACAAACAGGATTATTCTACAATGTTCAAGGTAGAACTTTGGAGGTTGTTGGTATTAGAGAAGTGCCTGATGTGTATACAAAACCTTTTAATAGTTTAAATTTTACTTTGAATAAAACATTTGGAGAAGATAAAAATGCATCTATCGATTTGAAAGTATCTAATATTTTAGGGAGTGAACGATTGAGTGAATTTGAATCGTTTGGTGCCCAAGATCAAATTTTTACTTTGAGAGATCCAGGAACAACATTTTCTTTAGGGTATACTTATAAATTCTAAAAGAGGAGGTTTGAATTAGTCAAAAAAAATCCCAACCGTTTGGTTGGGATTTTTTTATTATCAAAAATGTGTTCTAATTGCTTGTTGCTACTTGAACCTTATCTGTCCATTCACTAACACTAGCTATTTTAGAATCTATGTAATCTACTTCTTTTAGCTTGTCACCAGACCAAAATAACCACTTTCCAGTTTTTTTATTATTCTCGTAATTACCAACGGTAACTTTATTGCCATTTAGATCATAACTAGTCCAAACACCATGAAGCTCACCTTCTTTATTAAAAGTACCTTGTTGTTCTATTGCTCCATTATCATGATAGTAAGTCGCTACTGTTAAGTCTCCATCTTTATTTAATTCAGCATTTGGCTTCTCTTGTGCAAATGTTAGTGCAACACTTAACATTAATAAAACTGCGAATATCTTTTTCATAAATTTTAATTTGGGTAATCATTAAACTCAATTCAAAGTTAATAAAAACTTTACAATTATCAAACATTTGCATAACATTAAGGTAACATTAAAAATGTAATGTATTGATTTTAAATACTTAAAAGGTGTATTTGCTTGTTTTAAATCTTAATAATTAGATAATATTAGCGTTACAATAAGGTTACTTTTCAACCTCATCTTTGTTATTGTGTTTATACACAATTAGAACTTCATATATTTTATTAGTTTTTGTCGACTAGAAGATTATGATGTCTAATGAGGCTGCTTTAATAAAGCAGCCTTTTTTTATTAATATTTTCTAAAACCTTAATTATTAGGAAACGTTCAGTTAACATTAAAATCAGTTATTTGCAACGACAAAAACTAATAACAATGAAATCTAAACTAATTCTAGCATTTTTGCTATGTGTTTGCTGTTATACTTACTCCCAAGAAATTAGCGATACCTCTTTTGGCAAAGGAATGATCAACTTTGTAGCAAAAGATAGTTCATTCAGCGTGAAATTTGCACCTCGCTTTCAATTCCGATCAAATTCTATTTGGAGTCATGATGGGGAACAATATGGCAGTCCTATACATAATGCCTTAATTAGACGAGCGCGTTTAAAGTTTGATGGATTTGCGTATAGCCCTAAACTTAAATATAAGCTTGAACTCGGGCTATCTAATAGAGATATTTCTGGTGGCAATGAATTTAATAGAAACACACCACGTTATATACTAGATGCTGTTATTATGTGGAATTTTTCTGGTAACTGGGAGCTTTGGGCAGGACAAACTAAATTGCCAGGTAATGTAGAACGAGTTGTCTCATCGGCTAATCTTCAATTAATAGATCGATCGTTGCTGAATAGTTTTTTTAATATTGATCGCGATGTTGGATTGCAATTAAGACATAAAACTAAATTAGGGAACAACTTTGTAATGCGAGAAAAGGTATCTGTATCACAAGGGGAAGGAAGAAATGTTACTGAAGGTAATGAAGGTGGTTTGCAATATACAGCTCGTCTTGAGTTTTTACCTTTCGGCACATTTAAATCTAAAGGCGATTATAGCCAATCCGATTTAAAACGAGAAGAAAAACCAAAATTGATGCTCGGCTTTACCTATAATTATAATCAAAATGCACCACGAGTTAGAGGGTTTGCCGGAAGTTATATGGTAAATAATGATGGTAGTTCTTTATATGAAACAGACCAAACCACTATTTTTGCTGACGCTATGTTTAAATATAATGGCTTTTCATTTATGGGAGAATATGCTAAACGAACTGCAGACAGCGAAATTGCAAGAAATTCTGATAATACATTAGCAACAGATTCCAATGGAGACTTAACAGGAGATATTGTATTAACTGGAAGCGCTTTAAACTTACAAGCTGGTTATTTATTTAAAAACAACTACGAAATAGTTACACGTTTTACGACAGTAGATTTTGAATCTGTTACTGAAGCGCTTCCTCGACAACAATACACCCTTGGAGTCAACAAATTTATTGTAGGTCATAAATTAAAAGTGCAGTCAGATATTACCTATTCAAGCCTTGACGGTAATGATAATCTCATTATATTTAGACTAGGATTTGACATTCATTTTTAAACTAAAAAACATAACAATAAGGTAACATCCTTAAGAGAAACTCTAAGGATATTTGCAAGCCTTTTTAAATTAAAAGATTTATGGATAATATTTATTTATTTATGTTGATTGCCATCACAATTTTAGCTGTTTTTGACATTATTGTTGGTGTAAGTAATGATGCTATTAACTTCTTGAATTCAGCTATTGGTTCTAAAGCAATTTCGCTAAGAACTATTATGATTGTTGCGAGTTTAGGAATCTTCATTGGCGCTGTGTTTTCAAGTGGCATGATGGAAGTAGCTCGAAAAGGTATTTTTATTCCTGCTCAGTTTGAATTTGGAGAAATCATGCTTATTTTTATGGCAGTAATGATTACAGATATATTATTACTTGATTTTTTCAATACTCTAGGATTACCTACTTCAACAACGGTTTCTATTGTATTCAACTTATTAGGAGCTGCTGTTGTGATGTCATTGATAAAGATCAGTGCATCAGATGAACAAACATTTGCAGATTTAGGAAACTATATAAATACAGAGACTGCTCTAACAATTATAAGTGGTATTTTACTATCTGTCTTTATAGCATTCACGGTTGGTGCCCTTGTACAATGGGTATCCCGTCTTATTTTTACTTTCAATTATGAAAATAAGATAAAGAACTTCGGAATTATTTTTGGTGGCGTAGCGTTAACCGCCATTACCTATTTTATTTTTTTAAAAGGATTGAAGGGTACCCCTTTTTATAAAGAGCTTAAAAGTTTATTAGAAGGGAATGAATTCTTAATTATACTTGGTAGCTTTATTTTTTGGACTCTATTTTCATTCATTTTTGAAAAACTCACAAAGAAAACCGTTTTACTCGTGGTTATAGCCGTTGGAACATTTGGATTAGCGTTAGCATTTTCAGGAAACGATTTGGTAAATTTTATTGGAGTACCAATGGCCGCATACCACTCTTATGAGGCATTTATAGCTGGCGGTATGGATCCATCAATGTCAATGGCTGTATTAGATAAGAAAGTACCTGCAGAACCCTTATTGCTTTTTATAGCTGGAGGTATTATGGTCATCACATTGTGGTTCTCTAAAAAAGCCAAAACAGTTGCAGAGACAGAAATCAGTTTATCACGCCAAGGTGACACACATGAGAAATTTGAACCTAATGGTCTGTCAAGAACTGTCGTCAAAGCAACTTCACAGTTATCGTCTTACTTCGGTGCAATATTACCAAAATCAATACAAGATGGTATTGGAAAAAGCTTTCAAAAGCCTGATAATGTCATAATGACAAAAGACCAAAGTATTGATGCTCCTGCCTTCGATATGATTAGAGCCTCTGTAAACTTAATGGTTGCTGGTGTCTTGATTGCAATTGCAACCTCTATGAAATTACCTCTGTCAACTACATACGTGACGTTTATGGTTGCGATGGGAACCTCTTTAGCAGATCGAGCTTGGGGAAGAGAAAGTGCCGTATATCGTGTAGCTGGTGTATTAAACGTTATTGGTGGATGGTTTGGAACGGCTATTGGCGCATTTTTTGCTGCTGGTGTCGTGGTGTTCCTTATCAATTGGAATCCTATGGTTATGACGCCTATACTACTATTGTTAACCGCTATATTATTATATAGAAATTATAAGTCTCATAAAAACAAATCATCAAAAGTTGTGGACGAAGACAGCTTGAGAAAAGCTGAAAGTAGTTCAATTCAAGGTGTAATACTTGAGAGTGCTAACAATATGGCAAGTGTAGTAAAAAGAACTAATAGAATCTACTCAAATGCTATTGTTGGGCTCGCTAGACAAGATTTAGCCTTACTTAAAAAGAGTAAAAAACAGGTTGTGAAGTTAACTGAAGAGGTTGATGATTTGCGTGATAATGTCTTCTATTTTATTAAAAATTTAGATGAGTCTAGTTTAGGTGCCAGTGATTTTTATATTAATATTTTAGGTTATCTCCAAGATATGACCCAATCTTTAGAGTACATTTCTAAAATAAGTTATAAGCATATTAATAATAATCATCAAAAACTAAAGTTCAGTCAAATTAAAGAACTTAAAGAAATTGATGATAAACTAGAAATTTTATTTGAAGACACTAGAGTTGCATTTAAATCGGAATCGTTTGAACAAATTGGCGCAATCTTAGATGAAAGAACTGAAGTTTACAAATTAGTAAAAGATAAAATTAAAAAACAAGTTTCACGTACTCGTACAGAAGAATCAAGTCCGAAAAATACGACGCTATATTTTAGTGTATTATTAGAAACTAAAGATTTAATTAAAGCAACCATGAGTCTGTTAGAAGAATATCACAATGCTCATGATAGCTCAGTTGAACCTGCTACTATTGCTGTAGTTGAAGAGATTGTCATAAAAAACGATCCAGAAACAACTGATCCAGAAGAATAATTCAATTAAAAAAACCACCTTTTACGAGGTGGTTTTTTACTGTTACTTATCTCCATTGTCTAAGAGCGAATCTTTTTTCCCGTAGAGTAACTCTGCAATTTCAATTAATTTTTTATTGATTTCATTTACATTGGTAAAATCGTTAAACAGAGATGAGGCCTGTTCAGCATTAATTAAATCTTTTCTAATTAACTTATCTATAGATTTATTACTATGTCTGATGTTTTCTTTTGCTTCTTTTTTCATTTGAGCTAATTTATCAACATATATTTCTGAATCTTCAGCTTTTCTAAATAAATATACAATACGTAATACTTTGGTGATTTTTTTTCTAAAACCGTCATATTCTTTTAGCATGTACTTATTATTAAAACCTAAAGACAAGTTAATATTCTTATTTAATTCTTTTACATCTTTGATGATTTCAATCATTTTACGGTTAGCAATTCTAATATCTGTAATGGAATCAATTTGCTTTTTATTCAGTTTTAAGTTGTTTTCAGCGGTGGCAGCATATTTAATTATTTCTCCATAAATGGTTTTTACTTTTTTATAATAAATATCTTCAATATCTATATTAAGATTTGCCTGCGATTTTTCTATTATATCTTTTACTTTTTCATTAGATTTAATATCATCTCTATGAATATTTAAGGCATGAGCAACAATTTCAAAAATGGCGTTTTTATATAAATATTTAGACTCATTTGTTAATGAGGAAATAGCAGAGCCTGGAAACTCTAAGACTGCTTCATTAAGATATTTTGGTTCATCGATATCTTTGTCTTTAGTCTCTTTGAAAAACTTTAATAAAAAACGTTCTAATCTTTTTATAAATGGAAGCATTAGAATAACACCAAGAATATTAAAAATGGTATGAAATAAGGCTAACTTTAAAGTATAATCTGTGCTGCCAATGTTTGTCAATTCGGATATTTTATTAACTAAATTTGCTAAAGGATAAATTAAAGCCAAAGCCAAAATCCCAGTAGTTACATTAAAAATAAAATGTGCTCCAGCTAATCTTTTTCCCGCTATATTAGAGCTTAGCGACCCTAAAATTGCAGTAATGGTAGTTCCTACATTTGCTCCAATGGCTAAAGCTAAAGCATTTTCGTATTCAATTTGTCCTGCAGCTAACGCTGTTAAAATTAGTGCCAATGTAGCACTACTAGATTGCAAAATGGTTGTGATAATAATTCCTATTCCTGCATATACTATGACACCCCAAAAACCAGGTATGGCATATTGAGTAAGATCAATATATTCTTTAAACACATCAAACCCCTCTTTCATAAAATGTATCCCTAGAAAGAAAAATCCAAGTCCTGCTAGAACGTTCCCAAGACCTTTTACACTGTTCTTTTTTTGAAAGGAAAAAATAATTCCAAATATTAGCATGGGCATTGCCAAAGCAGATATTTTAATTTTCAATCCAAATCCAGCAACTAACCAAGCGGTTGCAGTCGTACCAATATTGGCGCCAAAAATTAAACCTAATCCTTCAGATAAACTTATTAAACCTGCACTTATAAATGAAATTGTAATTACCGAAACTAAAGAGCTAGATTGTAAGACTGCAGTTACAAATGCGCCAGCGGTTATACTTTTATAGAGTTTATTGGTTGCCTTTTTTAAGATATTTTGAAGTGGACCTTTAGTGAACACTTTAAAGCCTTCTTCTAACATAATCATTCCAAAAAGCAGGATGGCAACCCCTGATGCAATAGTTTTAAAATTTGGATTTAAATATAATAGAATTGCAAGTGCGACTAAAAGTATAAGGAATATGATTTTTTTGATCATGTTTTAATTGTTGAGGTATTCTAGCTTTATGATATGGAAAAAACCTTTTCATAATAATAAATGAAACATCAGAAATAAACTAAGTAGGAGATTAATTTGTCGACTAAAAAACTATTGTGATGCTGTTAAATTAAATTATTTTGAGTTTAAATGCAAAAAAATTAAAATTTTTTTAATGCAAAAACACCTCAATTATAGTGTTTTATGTTTTGTATATTTGAAATGAATTGAATCATTAAAACATGAAAAATCAAATTTCTATTTTAGTTTTTATAGTAAGTTGCTCCATAGGTTTTGGTCAAAATATAACAGGTAAAGTACTCCTAGATAAAGCGATTAATTACCATGATCCCAATAAAAATTGGTCAAGTTTTAATGGTGAATTTTATGTCACCATGGAAACACCAAATAATTCAAATCGTGTGAGTAAAATCATGATTAATTTACCTTCGGAACTATTCTATATCCAAGCTAAGCGCGATACAATTACTACAGAGTATACCCTAGATAAAACGGAATGTACTGTCAAATTAAATGGAGCAGTTGATATTTCCGAAGAAGAAAGGAAGACATATAATTTGAATTGTGATAGAGCCAATATGTATAAAAACTACTATACATATCTTTATGGGTTACCAATGAAACTTAAAGATGAAGGTACTATTATAGATGAGAACGTTGAGCGTAAAACCTTTAAAGGAAAAGAATACCTTGTTTTAAAAACGTCTTATGATGAGCATGTAGGTAGTGATGTTTGGTTTTTCTATTTTGATCCCAATACTTATGCTATGGAAATATATCAATTCTTTAAAACCGATGACAACGGAAAACTAAAACAGGATACGGGAGAATATATTTTACTAACAGATACTTCAATTATTAATGATGTCAAAATGCCAAAAACAAGGGCTTGGTATTACAACAAAGATGATAAGTATTTGGGTACAGATATATTATCTAATTAGGAAACATAGTAATTAGAATATATCCAAAAACAGCTCCAATAATAATTATCCAAATAGGACTTATTTTGATTTTAAAAGTCAAAATTGTAGCGACTATAGCAATAGCTATTGCTTTCCAATCCATCAAGGTTTCTTTTGACATAATTAGCAGAACAGCTAACATTATAGCTACAGCTGCTACATTTACTGCATTTAAAAAGTGTCGTAACACTTTTGATTTTTGCATTTTTGGAATAAAAGGATTGAGTATCAAAACGAATAAAAATGATGGTAAAAATATACCTGCTGTTGCAGCTAGTGCTCCATAAAAACCGGAGAGTTGATAGCCAATAAAAGTAGATGTAGATAGTATAGGTCCTGGTGTAAATTGACCAACAGCAATAGCATCAATAAGTTCAGCACGAGTTAACCAGCCTCTTGTAACCAGCTCAGCATCTAAATAGGCGAATAATACATAACCACTACCATAGAGTATAGCTCCTACTTTTAAAAACACCCAAAATACATTAAGAGTTGATACTTTTACAATGGTAGTACCTAAACCAGATAATAAAAATAATGGTGAAAAACTGTTTAAGGTCGTTTGTGTTTTGTCTTTAATAGTAAAATAGAGTATCCCTAAAATTCCAGCTGTTAATAGTGCCACAATTTCATTGACTCCTAATAGGCTTGCGGTTAGTACTAAACCTCCTAAAACAGCAAGTTCTGTTCCTTTTACAGCTTTTTTTCCTAGTTTTAATACTGCGGAAGCTATGATTGCTAAAACTGCAGGTTTTATTCCAAAAATAAAAGGTTCCACTTCTGGTAATGTGCCATACTGAACATATAAGTAGGCGAGTATTGCGGTTATAATCGTTGCAGGAATTATAAAGGATAATCCTGCTACAAAAAGACCTGCTTTACCTGCGCGTTCATAACCGCAGTGCATGGTCATTTCGGTAGAGTTTGGTCCTGGAATTAAGTTGGTAGTCCCTATTAAATCTAAGAAATAATCTCTGGTCATCCACTGTCGTTTGGTGACGATTTCATCTTCCATCATCGCAATATGAGCAGCTGGACCTCCAAATGCAAAACAACCTAGTTTAAAAAATACGCTAGCGACTTCCTTAAGTTTCTGTGATTGATTTGTTTTCATGTTTTAGCTTAGATTCAAATATAAAACTTCTTCTAAAATTAACCTATCCCTATGTGATACGCTGTTTACTTTTTTGGTCTTTAAATCATATAATTAGCTCATCAAATTTATTGGTAGCTTGATAATAAAACGCTATTCAAATAAGACAAGAGTTTTTATGTTATAATATTTCCGAAGAAAAAGCAATGCGTCATCAACTTCATTAATGCAAAAAGCATCTTATTTCTAAGATGCTTTAATGTATTCATATTGATTGAGATTCCTTTTTTCAAAGGACTATATTAACCTTCACAGCTAGCACACTCTTTCTTTTGCTTAAATTTCTGTGCTGCATTCATACTGTGTTGGTAGTACAATGATTTAACACCCAATTTCCAAGCGGTAACATATATGTTGTTAATCTCTTTAACTGGCATATCTGGATGTACCATAATGTTTAAAGATTGTCCTTGGTCAATATGGTTTTGTCTGTTTGCTGCTTGATAGATAAGTGTCATTTGATCAATTTCAGAGTATGTTTTAAACACCTCTTTTTCTTGATCTGTAAGACCTTCTAAGTGCTGTACAGAACCGTCATAATCTCTTATGCTTTTCCAAACATCAACAGTATCCATTCCTTTGTCTTTTAATAGTGCTTTTAAAAATGGATTCTTAATTGTTGTTTTTATTTTGGCAATATCTTTTACATAGCTATTAGACCAAATTGGCTCAATACCTTGAGATACTTGTCCTAAAATAAATGCTGATGATGTTGTTGGTGCTACAGCATTTAACGTTGTGTTACGTCTACCGTATCCTTTAAGTACTTCTGGCTCACCAAATAATACAGCTAATTCTTCAGAAGCTTTCTTAGATTTTTCACCAATAGTTTTAAAGATTTCACTGTTAAGGTTAAATGCTTCTTGAGAATCGAAACCTAACATTTTAGATTGTAATAAGGAGTGCCATCCTAAAGCTCCCATTCCTAAAGCTCTATTTTCTTTAGCAAACGTATACGCTTTCTCCATGAACATGAAGGTGTGTTGATCATCACGATCTGGTGAATCTCTAAACTCTTCTAACTTGGTAACAAACTCTTCTAAAACAGCATCTAGGAAATACACCATAGTTTCTACAGCATCTGTATCTTTCCACTTGTCGTAGTGTAATAAGTTTATTGACGATAACACACACACAAATGACCATCTGTCGTTTGTAGGTAACATAATCTCAGAACATAAATTACTTGCGTAAATTTCATGTTTCTTTTCTTGATATACTTCTGGTGCGTTGTTGTTAGCATTGTCTTTAAAGAAGATATAAGGGTATCCTATTTCGCCTCTTCTTTGTAAAACTTTAGCCCAGATTGCTCTTTTATCTGCATCACCATCAATCATTTGTTGCATCCACTCATCACCAACAGTTACACCATGTGTCAACTCTTGTATTGGATTACCTTCTGTACCTATTTCTAAAAATTCTTTAATGTCTGGATGATCAATTGGTAAGTAAGGAGAAAAACGACCTCTTCTTACAGAACCTTGACTTACAACATCTACCATTTTTTCAAAGAGTTGCATGATATGTACAGCTCCAGAAGATTCACCATTATTTTTTACAGGTGCACCTCTATGACGAAGTTTTCCGAAATACCCTGAAGTACCACCACCTAATTTAGACATCATACCCACTTCAGACTGTGTATATAGGATATCTCCCATATCGTCAGAAATATGTGAACCAAAACAACTAATTGGAAGACCACGTTTTTTACCAAAGTTAGACCAAACTGGAGACGCTAATGAATAATAGCCTTCTGCCATATATCCATAAAACTTATCTGCAAAACCATCAATACCTAATATTTTCTCGGCATTATTAGCTATTTCTCTTATGCGTTCTTCAGGTGTTGTATCATCTGTAAGATAACCAGAAGCTAAAAACTTACGACTGTTCTCTGTTAGCCATTTTATTTCTGGTTCAGTACGAGATTCTATTATAGCTTCTTTTCTAGCTTTTAATAAATCATCTGTACTAGATGTTTTTGTTGATTCTTGATTTAGTTTGTTGTCGAGGTCTAGGTTGGTGTTGTCGTTCATAGTTTAAAATAGGTCGTCACTAGTTATACTTTTTGTTCTTTTGCTATAGTTGATTGAGCGCTTTACGAAGAAATCTCCGTGTTTGGTCCCTATGATTTCATCGTCAAACCATTCGGTTTGAGCTAATAATGTTTCATCGAGTTCAAATACTTTTTCGATACCAATACTTTCTAAAGAATTATTTAATCTGCTTTTTACAAATTCTTTAATGACATCTTTAGGTAAGAATTCTAATTCACCAGCTTCAAAAATCCAATCTACAAGTTTGCTTTCAGATTCGAATGCTTCTTCACATAATGATTTTACTAATACATTGTGCTCCTCATCAAACCAAGTTGGATTTTCATTTTTAATGATGTTGATAATATCTATTCCAAAATCACCATGTATTTGCTCTTCTTTTGAAGTTGCTTCAACTACATTAGAAACACCTTTAAGCATATTTCTATGTTTATTAAATGCCATTATGATTAGAAACTGAGAAAATAAGGATACATGCTCTATAAAAAGAGAGAATAATAAAACAGACTCTGCATATTCTTTATTGTCTTCACTCTTAGCATTTTTTAAAGCAGTTTCTAAATAATGAACACGTCTCATTATTACGGGCTTTTTCTTTAAGTGTTTGAATTCATTATTAAGGCCTAATATTTCTAATAGGTGCGAATATGCATCGTGATGACGTACTTCACTTTCTGCAAATGTTGCTCCTACTGCGCCAATTTCTGGCTTTGGCATTTTACCATAAATATCTCCCCAAAAAGATTTTACAGCAACTTCAATTTGAGAAATTGCGAGCATTGTATTTTTAATAGCATTTTGCTCTACAATGGTTAGTCTTGTTTTAAAGTCTTGAATATCGCTTGTGAAATTAAATTCAGAATGAATCCAATAGGAATGTCTTATTGCGTCCACATACTCATTAAGTGCAGGATATTCGTATGGCTTTAAATTGATACGCTTTTCAAAAATATTTGTCTTTCTATTTCTTGTTTGCTCGTCTCTATATAAAATATAAGCTTTTGCAACAGCAGGAAAAGAACTTACCATTAACGTTTCCTCTACAAGATCTTGTACTTCTTCTACTGTAGGTAAATAGTTAGAATCTTTTACTTTTCTTTTTATTAATGTTTCTAAAACATTTACAGAAATTAAATTTGCATCTTCTTTAGTACCATTTCCGACAGACATCATTGCTTTTTCAATGGCGTTAGAGATTTTATTTAAAACAAAAGGGCTTGTTTCATAATCTCTTTTTATAATTTGTGTGATTTCTAATTGTTTTGTCTCCATATTTTTTTGAATTTAAAGGCTATGATGTCTGTCAAATGATTTGGAATCATTCAATGATTAAAAGTAAATTGGTAAATCGTATTATAATTTTTTCCTTTATCGAAATAAAAGGAACGTATTTTATCGTTATTTCTTTATTGTTTTTCTACCACAAAAAACTCAAAAAATGTATTCTAATTTGCCTCCAACAAAGATTGACAATTGTGGGTTAAGATAAAAGGCAATTTTATAAACATTGTCAACAAGTTTTTAACAAAGCTGATTTAACGCAGTAAAACCTAAGATTATTAAAGTTTAAGTTAAATAACTGATTTTAAGATGTTTAAATAAAAAATAAATCAAATATTTTTGTAGGTTAAATCTTGTTAAAATTAACCTTAGTGATTGATTTTGTTGATGATTTTTGATATCGCATTTGCACTAAAATGAGGTGATAGAAAATTAATGTTTTGACGATAGTTTTTTTATAAAAAAACTAATCTAAAATTAGTAATAGTAAACTTATAACTATTTATTATTGCTAAAGTTGAATTGAACAATTATTAATTAGAGGAATTTTATTTCCCAAATCATAATCTGTGGATAGATAAATTAGCGTAAATATTATGCTAATGGTTTATTTTAAAATAACTTTTAAAAAAAAACTATTTATGGCTCATTTTTCTTTCTTAATAACCAATTATTAAACGTATTTGATGTCTGGCTTTATCACATTAAAATTTAAAAAAAAGAAATTAAAATCTTTACTAACGCGTTGAATTAGGATTGCATTTTCTCGGCGACCTTCTCCAATTCCATATACCAATCTTCTCCAAATTTTCTAATCAAAGCCTCTTTTACAAATTTGTAAATAGGAACACCTAATTCTTTGCCAAGCGAACAAGCATCATCACAAATATCCCATTTGTCATAATTAACAGCAGAAAATTCAGAATAATCCTTAACTCGAATAGGATATAAATGACAAGACACAGGTTTCTTCCATGAAACTTCTCCTTGATTGTACGCTTCTTCTATTCCGCAGAGCGCAGTTTTTTTATCATCAAAAATTACATAAGCACAATCTGCTCCATTAATTAACGGAGTTTCAAGTTCACCAAAAGCAGTCGTGATAGATGTGCCTTCTTTCTCAATAACAGCAATGCCTTCGGGACGTAAAAATGGTTTGAGTTTTGGGTAGATGTCTTTAAGGATTTTCGCTTCTTCAGCATCTAAAGGGGCGCCAGCGTCACCATCAACACAACAAGCGCCTTTGCAAGCTGATAGATTACATAAAAAATCCTTTTCAATGATGTCCTCTGAAACGATTGTTTTTCCTAGTTGAAACATGAAATTATAAGCTGAAAATTATAAAAACAAAAGTAGGTAAACTTTACGGTTATTTAAGGTTGTAAATCTCTTATAAAGAACTACTTTTGCGGAAAATTTGAGAATAATGGATATTCAATTAAACATAAAAGAAATATTCACCGCATTTATGATTCTATTTGCAGTGATTGATATTGTAGGTAATATACCTATAGTAATTGACTTACGTAAAAAAGTGGGTCATATAGAGAGTGAGAAAGCATCTATTATTGCTGGTGTTATTATGGTTATATTTTTGTTTTTGGGACAGACCATTTTATCATTTTTAGGAGTAGGTGTCAATTCATTTGCTGTTGCAGGTGCATTCATTTTATTTTTTATTGCATTAGAAATGATTCTTGGTATTACACTTTATAAACAAGATGAAAGTACAACAATGACCGCTTCTGTGTTTCCTTTGGCTTTTCCACTAATTGCTGGTCCTGGAAGTTTAACTACATTATTATCACTAAGGGCAGAGTACAGAATTGAGAATATCATTATTGCGGTTATACTAAATGTTATCATTATCTTTATTGTGTTAAAAACATCAACTAAGATTGAGCGTATAATTGGTCAAAACGGAATTAATATTATTCGTAAGGTCTTTGGCGTTATTCTATTAGCTATTGCGGTTAAATTATTTGCTCAAAATATTAAAGCTTTATTTGAGATGGCTTAATAGTCATAAATGAAACTAAAGTAAAAGTCGTGTAACTAAAATAATATCCACATAAAGTAGATTTAACTATGAAATATTTTACCATTTTAGTAACAATAGTTGCAGCTGTTCTCATAATATATAATGCAAGAATGTTAGATTTTAATGATCTATTTGAGGGTCAAAGTATTATTGCGCTTATAACGATTTTCGCGTCATTGTGTGCCATTATTATATTACAAGTTTTGAGA
>Ga0209092_10002863_pt1 | contig 15472 bp, 9 predicted proteins | sample FraStrMetagenome_FD_187446 | JGI IMG/M metagenome (GOLD analysis project Ga0209092, IMG submission 187446) | Marine eukaryotic phytoplankton communities from Arctic Ocean - Fram Strait ARC3M Metagenome (SPAdes) (version 2) | ecosystem: Environmental > Aquatic > Marine > Oceanic | place: Fram...
TTTGGAAAACAACTGTATTGAGCTTGGTTATCAACTATTTTAGAGGCATCATTACTAGTTACTTTCTGAATTAACTCAAGTGCATTGGGGCCTAAAACTAAAAATTCACCCATGTGAGATACATCGAAGACTCCGACATTATTACGAACAGTTTCATGTTCAATATTCACGCCTTCATACGAAACGGGCATATTGTAGCCAGCAAATGGAACCATTTTTGCACCAAGCCCTTTGTGTGTTTCAGATAATGCTATTTCTTTTATCATATGTTGTTTACTGTTAAAACAGAGTTTATATGTAATTCCAATTTTAAGACCACAAATATATTATTTTGTTTTGTTATTGTAGGTAGGGGGCACGTTAAAATAAAACACTTAATTTTAGTATATTAGCATTCTAACAATGGTATATTTTCATAGCAACTAGCATTCATGAAAAAACATTACTTTTTATTTATTTACAGCCTCCCGTTATTTGTTTATATTTCTTTAATTAGTAATGGGTGGAGTACTTTACTACCAATTTTAATTTATTTTGGTCTCGTTCCACTTATTGAACTTTTTTTTCAACCTGACTCCACAAACATTGGTAAAGATCTTGAGTCTCAAATGAAACAGGATCCATTTTACGAATGGGTTATTTATTTAATTATTCCCTTGCACGTGTTTCTACTAGTTAAATTCTTTTTTGTTATTGATACTACGGAAGTTGGTTCAATAGAGTATTTTGGTAGAATATCAAGTATTGGTATTTTGTTAGGAGTCACGGGAATCAACCTTGGTCACGAGTTAGGTCACAGAAATAATACAGGCTTAAAACATCTCGGTGAATTATTGCTATTAACTTCTCTAAACACACATTTTTTACCATATCATAATGCTGGACATCATTTAAATGTTGCCACCCCAGAGGATGCTGCCACAGCTAGAAAAAATGAACTACTATTTATTTTCTGGATTCGTTCTCATTTTGGGAGTTATATGGAGGCATGGAAAATAGAGATTAGAAGGATGCGAACTTCTAATAATTTCCTTTTTTCTATTAAGAATAGGATGGTTTTTTATACAATTTTGAATGTTATACTTATATCATCTATTTATTTTATTTTTGGTTTCAAAGTACTTTTGTCGTATTTGTTAGTAGCCTTAATTGGAATATTACTTTTAGAAACCGTTAATTATATTGAGCATTATGGACTCTTAAGAAAGAAAAATGAGCATGGTAGATATGAAAAAGTTAAACATTACCATTCCTGGAATTCGGACCATATTGTTGGAAGAAGTATGATGTTTAACTTATCACGTCATGCCGATCATCACTATAATGGGAGTAAAAAATATCAATTACTTAAATCGATAGAATCCAGTCCTCAAATGCCTACCGGCTATCCTGGAATGATGATAATTGCTTTATTACAACCACTTTGGTTTTTTATTATGAATAAAAAACTAAAGAAATTAGCAAAGTAAATGATTAAAGTAGCTCATCTAGAATTTTGCGTATTTCTGGATTCGATGGTCTTGGAGCGTCGGAATTAATAATATTACCTACCGTATCTATCAATATAAATCTTGGAATTCCTTTGATACCATAAGAAGTTACAAAACTAGAATTCCAGTTATTGTCTGCCATAAGTTGAATACCGGTTAATTCTTTATCGGCAATCATAGTTCTCCACTTTTGATAGTCTTTTTTTTCGTCAATTGATAAACTAACAAAAGCTATATTTTTGTTATAATAGTCGTTTTCTAAACTTTTTAGAGCTGGTATTTCTCTTAAGCAGGGTCCACACCAGGTAGCCCAAACATCGATATAGACTATTTTACCTGCCAAATCTTCCAAACCAGTCATACCGCCAATATAATTTTCATAAATAAATTTAGGAGAAGCTTTACCGGGTGTTAGTTTAGTCAAGACCTTATAAGAACTAGTTACTTTAGATAAGTTGTCAGAATTTTGACTAGAGGATTTATATAGCTTATAAACACTTTCTAGAGCATCATTTGCTTTCATTCCATAACGCAAATAGTTGAACATTAGTTGTTCTTTTACAGATCCATCTGAGAAACTGTTGTTGATAGTTTCAAGATAAGTAAGGGTAAGATCTTTTCTATTGTTATTAGCTTCATTTTGAGCAATTCTTTGATAATGAGTCTCTAACAATCTTTTGTAAGCATTAGAAGTTTCATAGGCCTCTGTATCATTAAAATTAAAATCTTTATAATCTTTATAAAGTGTTTCTTCTGCTTTAAAATCTAAATCCTTAGTTAGGTATTGATAATATTGTTCATAATTTTCAATATTATTAATGTGAGCAAATTCAATTTCTTTATACTCTTTCTGTTTAAATTCTTCTGAAATACCTTGACTAGCATTCAACAAGTCGGTGTAAATTTTGTAAATTTTATTAACTTCAAGTATAAATTTCTCTTGCGATAACACATATACTTTATCAAAAGCCATCTCCTGTTCAGAAACTAAGTATTTTGCTGCTAAATAATTGTTTTCAGGAGCTATACTTCCTGAGTAAGTTAGACTTTCATCAAATTGTTCAATATCTATCATTAATGTCAATGTACCCCCTTTTCTTAAATAAACAGGCGAACTTTCTCTACCTATTCTCAACGAATAATAGTCGTTTTTATTGACAAATAAGGTGTCAGAAAAACTTCCGTCTTCTGAAACAAAAATTTCTTTTTCAAAACCATTACCAGAGATATTAACTGTACTTGAATTGTTATTTATTAATTCACCATCTATAATAACATATGAAGTTTTATAATCGTTTTCGCAAGATATTAAAGTAATAAAAAATAGTAACAACAATATATTTCTCATAATGTTTTAATTAATTAATTTTGTAAAAGTACTATAATATTTATACTGTTTTAAAAATTCTCATTTTCTTAACAAGGAATTAGTACTTTTGTTTTTTAATTTTGATTTATATCTATGCCAAATGTCCATTATATAAGTACTGAGTTACTTGATTTAGCTACAATTAAATCGATAATCGAAGAGCATAAAGTCCTTGAATTATCTAAAGAAGTAGTTTTAAATATTAAAAAATCAAAAAAATATTTAGAAAAAAAAATATTAAATAACAGCCAACCCATATATGGTATTAATACTGGTTTTGGTTCTCTTTACAATGTAAAAATAGCATCTGATGAATTGGCTAAGCTTCAAGAAAATATTGTAATGTCTCATGCCTGCGGGACTGGTAATTTAGTGCCAAAAGAAATTGTAAAATTAATGCTATTACTTAAAGTACAATCTTTGAGTTATGGTTACAGTGGAGTACAGTTAAAAACAGTACAACGTTTAATCGATTTTTATAATTTAGATATCGTTCCACTAATTTATGAATTAGGTAGTCTCGGAGCCTCGGGCGATTTAGCTCCACTTGCTCATATGGCTTTACCTTTAATTGGAAAAGGAGAGGTATATTATCAAAATGAAATTTGCCAATCTAAAGATATTTTAAAAAAACTTGACTTAGAACCAGTCAATCTAGAAGCAAAAGAAGGGCTTGCCTTATTGAACGGCACTCAATTTATGAGCGCTTATGGAATTTTCTCATTAATAAAAAGTCATAAACTTTCCTATCTATCAGATTTAATTTCCTGTATTTCAATCGATGCTTTTAATTGTAATATGGATCCCTTCGATCCGCTTGTTCATTTAGTTCGTCCTCATATAGGTCAAGTAAAAACTGCTGAACGAGTTTTAGATTTATTAGAGGGTAGCGAAATAGGAAATCAAAAAAATAAAAGTATTCAAGATCCATATTCTTTTCGTTGTATCCCTCAAGTACATGGAGCCTCAAAAGATACCATTGTATTTGTAACAAAAACTTTTAAAACTGAAATTAATTCAGTGACTGACAATCCTAATATTTTTATAGAAGAGGATAAGATTATATCAGGAGGAAATTTCCACGGACAACCCTTAGCGTTGGCTCTTGATTATTTAGGCATAGCATTGGCTGAATTAGGAAATATATCGGAAAGACGGACGTATCAATTAATAGCTGGATTAAGAAATCTTCCTTCCTTTCTAGTAAAAAAACCAGGGATTAATAGTGGTTTTATGATTCCTCAATACACTGCAGCTAGTATAGTTAGTCAAAACAAACAGCTTGCAACTCCCGCTTCTATAGATTCCATTGTCTCATCAAATGGACAAGAAGATCATGTAAGTATGGGTGCGAATGCTGCTACGAAATGTTTACAGATTGTCAATAATCTCGAACGAATTTTGGCTATAGAATTAATGAATGCTTCACAGGCTCTATCGTTTCGAAGCCCATTAAAATCGTCAAGTACAATAGATAATTTTATCAAGAGTTACCGTAACGAAGTTCCTTTGGTTGAAAATGATCGTATTTTAGCTAAGGACATCGAAAAAACAATTTTATTTTTTGATTCTCTAGATATAGACCATAAAATTTTGTTTTAGTCTCTTTACTATTTAGATTTCTTTTTCTCTGTTATTTTTATAACAATTTCATTGGTTTTTTTATTCAAATCCATTTTAATACTGTCTCCTTCTTTTAGCTTCGTATTTATAATCTCTTCTGCTAAGGCATCTTCAATATATTTTTGAATTGCTCTTTTAAGGGGTCTAGCTCCATATTGTTTGTCAAATCCTTTGTCTGCTATAAAATCCTTAGCATTTTTAGAAAGTTTCAATTGGTAGCCTAATCCGTCAATTCTAGCATATAATTTATCTAATTCAATATCGATAATTTTATGAATATCTTCTCTTGATAGCGCGTTGAAGACAACAACATCGTCAATTCGATTTAAAAATTCTGGAGCAAATGTTTTCTTTAGCGCATTTTCAATAACTCCTTTTGCATAAGTGTCAGCTTGATTGGTTTTAGCTGATGTTCCAAAACCAACACCTTGACCAAAATCTTTTAATTGTCGGGAACCTATATTAGAAGTCATGATAATAATGGTATTTCTAAAATCAATTTTACGACCTAAACTATCAGTTAAAAACCCATCATCTAAAACTTGAAGCATCATATTAAAAACATCTGGATGAGCCTTTTCAATTTCATCAAGTAAAATGATGGAATAGGGCTTTCTTCTTACTTTTTCGGTTAATTGCCCGCCCTCTTCATAACCTACGTATCCTGGAGGGGCACCAACTAGTCTAGATATGGCAAATTTTTCCATATATTCACTCATATCTATTCTAATCAAGGCGTTATCAGAATCAAAAAGCTCTTGTGCCAATACTTTAGCTAGCTGTGTTTTTCCTACCCCTGTCTGACCTAAAAATATAAATGAACCAATCGGTTTGTTGGGATCTTTTAATCCTGCTCTGTTGCGTTGTATCGCTTTTGTTACCTTTTGTACAGCGTCATCCTGGCCTATTACTTTTCCTTTGATTCTTTCGGGTAAAGCAGCAAGTTTAGTGCTTTCTGTTTGTGCAATCCTATTAACGGGTACTCCCGTCATCATTGAAATAACTTCAGCTACATTGGCTTCAGAAACAATTTCTCTATGCAGTTGGGATTCTTTTTCCCAAGCTTCTTGTTCAGATAAAAGTTCTTTTTCAAGATTCTTTTCATCATCTCTCAGTTTAGCAGCCTCTTCATATTTTTGTTTCTTGACTACCGAGTTTTTTAAATCTCGAACTTCTTCTAATTGTTTTTCAATTTGTAATATTTTTTCTGGAACATGAATATTTGTAATATGTACTCTAGATCCTGCTTCATCAAGAGCATCTATAGCTTTGTCTGGTAAAAAGCGTTCTGTCATGTAACGATTGGTCAATTTTACACAAGCAAGAATCGCCTCATCAGTATAAGTTACATGATGATGAATTTCATATTTGTCTTTAATGTTTTGCAGAATTTCAATTGATTCTTCTACGGAGGTGGGTTCCACTATTACTTTTTGAAACCTGCGTTCTAAAGCACCATCTTTTTCAATATATTGTCTGTATTCATCTAATGTTGTTGCTCCTATACATTGTAGCTCACCTCTTGCTAGAGCAGGCTTGAACATGTTAGATGCATCTAAAGATCCTGTTGCTCCACCAGCACCAACGATGGTATGAATTTCGTCAATGAATAAGATGATATCATCATTTTTTTCAATTTCATTCATTACCGCTTTCATCCGTTCTTCAAATTGTCCACGGTATTTTGTGCCAGCAACTAGGCTGGCTAAATCCAACGTAACCACTCTTTTATCAAAAAGAATTCTCGAAACTTTCCTTTGGACTATTCTTAAAGCCAAACCTTCAACAATAGCAGATTTACCAACTCCAGGTTCACCGATTAATAGGGGATTGTTCTTTTTTCTTCTACTTAATATCTGAGAAACACGTTGTATTTCTCCTTCTCTACCCACTACAGGGTCTAACTTGCCTTCGGTGGCCATGTGGGTTAAGTCGCGTCCAAAGTTGTCTAAAACAGGTGTCTTAGATTTTTTATTAGTTTTAGTTGTACTTCCAGTAAACAGGTTTTCTTTTCCAGATTGATCAGCTGGTAAATCTTCATTTGGAAATGCATCTGAAGTAGGAGTGTCTTGGAAATCTTCATCATTTGAGATTAAGGATTTAAATTGATCTTTGACGCCATCATATTCAATTCTCATTTTATTTAATAGTTTGGTCGTTGGATCGTTTTCATTTCTTAATATGCAAAGCAATAAATGAGCAGTATTTATAGAAGTGCTTTGAAAAAGTTTAGCTTCTAGAAAAGTTGTTTTTAGAGCTCTTTCTGCCTGTCTTGTTAAATGAAGATTTTTTTTATCATTGCTGTTGGATTCCGTGTGCGGATTAGCAGGACTTAATATTTCAACTTTTCTTCGTAGATGATTCAAGTCTATATCTAAAGTGTTTAAAATCGAAACTGCTTTACCGTTTCCATCACGAAGCAATCCCAACATTAAGTGCTCGGTACCAATAAATTCATGTCCTAAGCGTAAAGCCTCCTCTTTACTGAAGGCAATTACATCTTTTACTCTCGGTGAAAAATTATCATCCATATTTAATTTTCTTATTTAAAACACTTAACAAACTTTAGGCGTTGAGTGTGACAAGCATTATTTTAATGTTATTCAATTTCTTTACTGCAATTAAAACAAATATAATGATTGTTTTTAACCACTTATTCTCTTTAACTATTTTTTATCAATAATTATTAAACCATAAAATCGATTCATAAAAAAACAATAAACGTACCATATATAATTATACCAAAAAGTCAAAAATATATCCCTAATTTAAGTACAAAAAAAAACATGATTATTTTTAATTATTTTGATTGTCTTTATACTTTCAAAAAAAGCCAATTTTACAATATAAAACTTACAAATTTCAAAATAATAACATAGATAGTTATTAACGTTTTAGACCTATTTATTTGTTAATAAAATAGTTAATTTTTGACTAGTTTTTATGTTAAAAAATATGCAATTAATGTATCTTGCTTTTTACTAATTACTACTAAAAATAAAAAATAAATATATATGGCTGAAGGTGAAAAATTGATCCCCATCAATATTGAGGATGAAATGAAATCAGCTTACATTGATTATTCAATGTCAGTTATTGTGTCACGTGCTTTACCAGACGTTAGAGATGGAATGAAGCCAGTGCACAGGCGTGTTCTTTTTGGCATGCATGAATTAGGAATAAGAGCAACAGGTGCTCACAAAAAATCTGCAAGAATTGTTGGGGAAGTTTTAGGTAAATATCATCCCCATGGAGATACTTCTGTTTATGATGCCATGGTTCGAATGGCTCAAGAATGGAGTTTGCGTTACATGCTGGTTGATGGACAAGGAAACTTTGGTTCAATTGACGGGGATAGTCCAGCTGCGATGCGTTATACAGAGGCTCGAATGCAAAAGATTTCTGAGGATATGCTTGCTGATATTGATAAAGATACTGTTGATCATCAATTAAACTTTGATGATACCCTAAAAGAACCTACTGTTTTACCTACTCGTATCCCAGGCTTACTTATTAACGGTGCCTCTGGTATTGCAGTCGGGATGGCTACCAATATGCCACCTCACAATTTAACAGAAGTGATAGACGGTACGATGGCTTACATCGATGACAACGAAATTGATATTGATGGATTAATGCAGCATGTTAAAGCTCCAGATTTTCCAACTGGTGGAGTTATATATGGATATGAAGGTGTTAAAGATGCTTTTCATACTGGAAGAGGTAAAATAGTCATGCGAGCAAAAGCTTCGTTTGAAGAAGTTAATGGTAGAGAATGTATTATTGTTTCTGAAATCCCTTATCAGGTTAATAAGGCAGACATGATCAAAAAAACTGCCGATTTAGTGAACGAAAAGAAAATTGAAGGAATTTCAAATATTCGAGACGAATCTGATAGAAAGGGAATGCGTATCGTATACATACTAAAAAGAGATGCTATTCCTAACATCGTTTTAAATATGTTATATAAGTACACTGCGCTACAATCTAGCTTTAGTGTTAACAACATATGTTTGGTTAATGGACGTCCACGTTTACTTAATTTAAAAGAGTTAATCCATTATTTTGTTGAACATCGACATGAAGTTGTAGTTAGACGAACCAAATATCTCTTAAATAAAGCGGAGGAACGCGCTCATATTTTAGAAGGTTTAATAATTGCCTCTGATAATATCGATGAAGTTATACGTTTGATACGTTCATCTAAAAATGCTGACGAGGCAAGAGAGCGTCTTATTGAAGCTTTTAAACTCACTGAAATTCAAGCTAAAGCAATTGTTGAAATGAGACTTCGACAATTAACGGGTCTTGAACAAGATAAATTACGTAGTGAATACGACGAGTTAATGAAAACCATTCAAGGTTATAAAGACATTTTAGCTAGTAAGGAATTAAGAATGTCCATTATTAAAGACGAGCTTAATGAAATTAGAAGTAAATACGGAGATGAACGCCGATCTATAATTGAGTACGCTGGTGGCGATGTTAGTATTACCGATCTAATACCAGATGAAAAAGTAGTAATTACTATTTCGCATGCTGGTTACATAAAACGCACCTCCTTATCTGAATACAAAAAACAAAATAGAGGAGGAGTGGGTGCAAAAGCTTCGTCTACTCGAAATGAAGACTTTTTAGAACATTTATTTGTTGGTACCAATCATCAATACATGTTGTTTTTTACCCAAACTGGTAAATGTTTTTGGATGCGTGTATTCGAAATTCCCGAAGGAACTAGAACATCAAAAGGTAGAGCTATTCAAAACTTGATTAATATTGGTCAAGAAGATAAAGTAAAAGCTTTTATTTGTACACAAGATCTAAAAGATGAAGAATACATTAACAGTCATTATGTAATTATGGCGACCAAAAATGGTCAGGTAAAGAAGACTTCTTTAGAACAATACTCGCGCCCGAGAACTAATGGAATTAATGCCATCACTATCAAAGATGGCGATGAGTTATTAGAAGCTAAGTTAACCACAGGTGATAGTCAGGTAATGTTAGCGGTTAAGTCTGGTAAAGCGATTCGTTTTGAAGAAGAAAAAACAAGGTCTATGGGTAGAAATGCCTCAGGTGTAAGGGGTATCCGACTGAACAGTGATAATGACGAAGTTATCGGTATGATTACCATCAATGAATCTGAGTCTGATGTGCTGGTGGTTTCAGAAAATGGTTATGGAAAAAGATCAAGTTTAGAAGATTACAGAATTACCAATCGAGGTGGAAAAGGAGTAAAAACTATAAGTGTTACAGAAAAAACTGGCTCTTTAGTAGCTATAAAAAATGTAACTGATAGTGATGATTTAATGATTATAAATAAATCAGGAATTGCTATTCGTTTAGAGGTTGATAATTTAAGGGTAATGGGAAGAGCTACCCAAGGGGTCCGTTTAATTAAAGTTAGAGATGGAGATGCCATAGCAGCAGTAGCTAAAGTTATGTCCGATGATGATGATATAGAAATCGATGAAGATGGTAATGTAATCGTTCCAGAAAATAACGCTAATGAAAATGATTCTGATATAACTAAAGAAGAAGAATAGAAAATAAAACAAATTAATAATGAAAAAACAATTTATAGTAATAGGTTTATTACTAGTTTCTACGATTACATTTGCTCAGAAAAAAGAAATTAAAACTGCTCAAAAATCAATTAAGTCAGGAAATTTTTCTGAGGCAATTAGCACATTAGCCTCTATTGAAGCTTTGGTAGATAAAGCCGATTCTGTTATCAAAGAACAGTACAATTTAATACTTGGACAAGCCTATTTAGGTGCTGCTAATAACGATTTTGAAAAATTAAATACTGCAGTAAATTCTTTTGAAAATGTATTATCCTTGAATAAAAGTAGTAAATATGCTGCTGACGCAAATAAAGGTTTAGAAGAAGTAGGAATTGCTCTTATTAATAGTGCTCAGGTAGACCAAAAGAATCAAGCATATATCGAAGGTTCTAAAAAAATCTATCGAGGTTACACCTTGAGAAAAAATGATACTATATTTTTATATTATGCAGCCTCTTTAGCCACAGACGGAAAAGACTACGATTTAGCTATAAAACGTTATGAAGAACTTATGGAAATTGGTTATACTGGAATTACAGAAGAGTTTTATGCCACTAAAAAAGGTACTAAGGAAGAAATAAAGTTTTCTTCAAAAGTAGAAAGAGACCTAATGATAAGAAAAGGTGAGTATGTAATCCCTAGAAGTAAATTTACAAAATCTAAAAAAGGAACTATTTTAAAAAATATGACCTTTATATATCTTGACAAAGGAGAAAAAGAAAAAGCTACCGAGTTAATGAAGAAAGCTAGAGCAGCTTCTCCTGACGATAAAAGCTTAATGTATGCGGAAGCTGAGTTGTATTATACCAGTGGTGATATGACAAACTATAAAAAAATCATCAATGAACTTATTAAAAGTGATCCAAATAACCCTGATTTATATTATAATCTAGGTGTTGCAAGTGCAAGGAATGGCGAAAAAAAGGAAGCTATGGGATACTATTCTAAGGCTATTGAACTCAATCCCGACTATGCGGAAGCTTTAATTAATAAAGCTCAATTAATACTTGATGGTGAAAGAACAATTATTGATGAAATGAATAGTCTTGGGACTTCTAATGCAGATTATGATCGTTATGATGTTCTAAAAGAAGAAAAGAATAAATTATATAGTGATGCATTACCATATTTAGAATCTGCCTCAAGACTACGCCCAGATTCAATGGATATTGTCAGAACTCTAAAAGGAATCTATGGTCTTTTAAGCATGGATGCAAAAGAAAAAGAAATGGGACTTATATTAGATCAAAACTAAACTCAATATTTATTTTTAGTAAAAAAAGCTTCTAGAAAATAGAAGCTTTTTTTATATCATTCGTTTGATGACTCTAAGTTTATGAGTATGTTTTTGTTTTTCGATATTAAAAATTCCAGAATGATCTAATTGATCTATTCGCACCTTACCGTGCGCGTGAATAATATGATTGTGGTCTAATAAAATCCCAACATGTATAATTTCTCCTTCTTCATTATCAAAAAAAGCTAAATCACCAGCTTCACTTTCTTCTATAAAACTTAAAACTTCTCCTTGAGTTACTTGCTGACTTGCATCCCTTAACAATTGATATCCACACAGTTTGTAAACCATTTGTGAGAAACCACTGCAATCAATCCCAAAAGGTGTTTTACCTCCCCAAAGATAGGGGCTATTTAAATACATTTGCGCAAATTCTGTAAGGTTCGATTTGTTCAGTTTTTTTGAGGTAGTTGCGCCCTCAAAAGAATGATTTAAAAATTTTGAAATTGCAGTGTTGCTGCCAATACTAATTGGTAAAAGCGTATTGTTTGCTGTAGTTATCACGTCTAATAAATGAGTCGTAAGCATTGGAGGTTTTTGACTCAATTTTTGAAATTCAGAGGGTGAAATTTTTTTATATTGTTTGCTGTCGATCCAACCTTCGTATTGATCGTCAATTAAACGAATTTTACACCACTTTTCGGAGAGCTCAAGAACCTCAAATAAATCACCATAGAGTACTTGTGATACCATCTCACTACAATCAGAATCTTCTATTCGTAATGGAACAATATTTAGGTTACAGAGTCCGTAATTCATTAATTATAGGTGTAAAATTAATTTCTTTCTAATATCATCGCTGAAGCTCCACCACCACCGTTACAAATAGCAGCTGCACCAAGGTTGGAGTTATTCTGTTTTAAAACATTAATTAAAGTAATTAATATTCTAACGCCACTACAACCTAAGGGGTGGCCTAGAGATACTGCACCGCCATTAACATTTACAATCGAATTGTCCACTCCCAAAAGCTTCATGTTTGCAAGCCCTACAACAGCAAATGCTTCATTCAATTCAAAATAATCGATGTCATCAATTTTCAAAGCTGCTTTTTCTAAAGCGATGGGTAAAGCTTTTGCTGGCGAAGTTGTAAACCTTTTTGGATCTTGAGCTGCATCTGCATAACTTCTTATAGTTGCTAAGGGTGTTAAACCTAGTTCTAAGGCTTTTTCCTCACTCATCAAAATCATAGCTCCAGCACCATCATTAATGGTAGACGCGTTAGCTGCAGTTACAGTACCTTCTTTAGTGAAGACTGCGCGTAGGTTTGGAATTTTTTCCATACGCACATTTTTATATTCTTCATCTTCATTAAATATTACAGGTGCACCTTTTCGTTGGGGAATTTCAACAGGTATTACTTCATCACTAAACTTTCCTTCTTTCCAGGCTTTCAGTGATCTAGTATAGGATTCTATAGCAAAATTGTCTTGTTCTTCACGTGTTATTTGATATTCAGAGGCACATAAATCTGCTAAAACTCCCATTGCTTCTTGATCAAAAGAATCAACCAATCCATCTTTTTGCATACCATCATCCATTTCTTTTGATCCAAACTTGTGTCCGTTTCTTAAATAAAGGTAGTGCGGAATATTACTCATACTCTCCATACCTCCGGCTATTACAATTTGAGCATCTCCCAATGCAATAGCTTGAGCAGCATTTATAACAGCTTTCATTCCAGAAGCACAAACTTTGTTTACAGTAGTGCAAGGAACTGAATCAGAAATACCAGCAGCAATAGCAGCTTGTCTTGCAGGAGCCTGTCCAACTCCAGCTTGAACAACATTTCCCATATAAACTTCATCAATTAAGGATGGATCTAAATTTATTTTTTCCATAGCGCCTTTAATGGCTATAGCGCCTAATTTAGACGCTGATAAAGATGATAGACTTCCCATAAAACTTCCTATGGGAGTTCTTATTGCACTCACTATAACAACTTTTTTATTCATTTAAATAAGAGTTTTTAGACTTGATTTTATTGAGTGCAAATTTAAGCATTTAATATTAAAAAATCTTTCTCGATAATTATGTAATTGTAAATAAACAAACGATATTTATACCAACTATCAGGAAATTGATATTGATGAAAAACTATTTTACTTCTTTTACAAAAAATCAATCTTTTATATACAAGATATTATTATTTGTACTCTCGACTGGTTTAATCATGTATTTACTGCCAAAAGGAGGACAATTCAAATATAATTTTCAGAAAGGTAAACCCTGGCAATATGAGAATCTGTATGCGCCATTTTCTTTTACTATTAAAAAAAGTGATGCATCCATTGAAGAAGAGAAAAAAATGATTATTGGGGATAACATACCTTATTTTGAAGTCGATATATCAAAAAAAGCTTCTTCTAAATCGTTATTTTTATCCTATTTGAAAAAAAATGATTCAATTATTGGTTCCGTAAACACCAATAATACTTTTATAGGCACTTCAATTATTGATGAATTGTATACTTACGGAATAACAAACGAAAAATATTCTTTCCCTCCAGAAAAAATAATTTATTTAAAAAAGGGAAACGAACTACAGGAAATAGGATACCATCAATTAATTTATTTTGGGGATTTAAATAATATAATTAGCACAATGATTGATGGATTTAATGAAAAGCCATCTCCTTTTTTGCAAGAGCTACTATTAAACGCCGTAATTTCTAATGTGAATTTAGATAGTAAATTAACAGAATCTATCATTTTATCGAGAATAGAAAAAATTAATCCAAACCGGGGGGTAATAGATAAAGGAAGTAGGATTATAGCAAAAGGAGAGGTTGTTGAAGGAAATAAATTTCAAATATTAAATTCTTACAAAGCAGTTTTTCAATCACAAGTATGGAGTAAATCTAATTATAATTGGTTGTTATTAGGATATTCGCTGTTAATTTCACTTGTTTTCTTGATGTTATTTTTATTTATGAAAAACTACAGAAAAGAAATTTTTAAGGACAATAATAAAATGACATTCATTTTATTTAACGTTGTTTTAATGATATTCGTTACTTCCTTGGTAGTTAAATACGATGCGAAATTAGTTTACATAACTCCTTTATGTATTTTACCCTTGATTCTTAAAGCTTTTTTTGATGCAAGATTGGGTTTGTTTGTACACGTACTCACTATTTTATTACTTGGATTTACTGTTCCTAGTAGTTTTGAGTTTTTATTTTTACAAACAATAGCAGGAATGGTTACTATTTTGACAGTATCCGAATTATACAAGAGAGCAAACTTATTTATATCGGTAGCTCAGATAACCTTTGTATATATACTTGGTTACTTTGCCTTTTTTATCATTCAAGAAGGAAATGTAGAATTGATCCAATGGGATTATTTCATGTATTTTATTCTCTGTGGACTATTAACCTTATTTTCTTTCCCTTTAATATATATCTATGAGAAGATGTTTGGTTTGGTATCCGACGTTTCTTTACTAGAATTAAGTGATACTAACTCAAAATTACTAAAAGAACTCTCTAATAAAGCACCAGGAACGTTTCATCATTCACTAAATGTTGCTAATTTAGCTGAAGCGGCAGCCAATGAAATTGGTGCTAACGCTATGTTAACTCGAGTAGGAGCACTATATCATGATATTGGTAAAATGGTGCAACCTACTTACTTTACTGAAAATCAAATTTCTTCAGTTAACTCACATGATGATTTGGACCCCAAGGAAAGTGCAGAAATTATTATTGATCATGTAATTAATGGTATTGAAATTGCTAAAAAAAATAACATACCTGATAGAATTATTGATTTTATTAGAACACATCATGGAACAAGCTTAGTATATTATTTTTATAATAAAGAGTCAGAGAAAATAGGAGAGGTTAATAAGGCAGATTTTTCATATCCAGGTCCAACTCCTTTTTCAAGAGAAACAGCTATATTAATGATGGCAGATAGTGTTGAAGCTGCTAGTAAAAGTTTGAAAGAACCTACATCGTCTAAATTAGATTCTTTTGTAGAAAATATTATTGACAATCAGTTAAATCAAGGCCAGTTTTTAAATGCCAATATCACGCTAAAAGAAATTCAAAAAATTAAAAAAGTTTTAAAAAAGAAACTTAATAATATGTACCATCTAAGAGTAGAATACCCTCAATAG
>Ga0209092_10002864_pt1 | contig 15464 bp, 11 predicted proteins | sample FraStrMetagenome_FD_187446 | JGI IMG/M metagenome (GOLD analysis project Ga0209092, IMG submission 187446) | Marine eukaryotic phytoplankton communities from Arctic Ocean - Fram Strait ARC3M Metagenome (SPAdes) (version 2) | ecosystem: Environmental > Aquatic > Marine > Oceanic | place: Fram...
AATCGGAGTCTCGATAACGGTAGCTGATCAAATATAGATATGCTTAGAGCTATTTTGCTTTTGAATAGGTCTAAAATCACTTGATGGAAGCGAAAGGCGCGAAACTAAGCTGGTTCTGCTCGTTTTTCGCTATTTCCTTTCTGGAAAAGGGTTAAAATAGCGATAGAAGATAAGATTACACACAATGGGAGTCCGGTAAGAAAGGATTCCAACGATATGCGAAACTTGGAAGTTGGAGAAGGTCTCGGTCGATAATTCACAAAAGACGGCAAAATCCCATGGAGAGGGGTTGTTCTCTAGTTTACGTAATTTTTTTTTTTTACAGAACCATGTCATACGAACGGTTGTATACAAAGACGTTTTGATTTTCTATTGGACTTTTTCTTTTTTTCTTTTTTTCTTTTGAATATTTATTTGCTAGAGATTTACTGCTGACATCTAAGTAAGGGTGGCTATCATGTATTTATTACGAATCGATGAACGGACCTTATTCCTATTGAGATTTTTTTCTTTTAGACATGATATATATTATCCTACTATAGGATTTCACACAATGCATAGAAAATATCCAACATAATGTATTACTGGCCAATAAAGAGAAGTAATAGGTCAGGAGATTTTTGGTGACATCCTTTCTCTTTAGAGGAAGGTCATGTTTGCAATTCGAATACATAGCTATAAATTAATTTTATTGGAAGCCTCTCAATGCAATATTTATCTAAAGTAGGAAAAGAAACTGCATAAAGTGAACATTTTCAATGAAAATTATGCATTAATTCGCAGTTTTGCATTGCCAAGCATCATTATTAATTATTTGTACCTTTCACAGTTTTCTTCTTCAATCGTTTCTTTGCTTTTAGAATTGCCTTTTGGGCGTAAAAGAGTACATCACGGTCGCCGCCACGTTCGTGAGCACGTTCATCATCAAGTTGCTTCTGCATTTCACTTTGAACATATTCTAGATTTTCTTTATCCAAGACATCAATAACGTCCACAAGCACTCTACCAACATTCAATCGAACGTTAACCACTCTATCTTTGCTTAAAGAAAGGGCAATTTCAACGATTGCTCGTTGTGGTGATCTATTACCTGTTTCATGGATTCCTCTGGGAAAATCTGATTCCTTGGGACAAACTCCGTTTCTCAACATAACCTCTATCATTTTTAAGCAAAGCATTCTTTGTTTCGAACTCAGATTCTCTTTGCATGCTTGGAGATGTGGAATAACAATTGCGGTGATCCATTCTCCTCCATCATCACCATATCCTCCTAGACTACCTCCACCTAAGCATAAGCACTCTGCTGCAGTTCTTCGGACAGCATCTACCTCATCCTCCATTAATTGAACGCATAGCTGTGCAATACGAGATCTTGTTTCTAACCTTTGGGTACAACCTAACAAAGCTGGTACAATCTCGACAGCACTTTGCCGCACTCTCCATTGAGGACTAGTGGCAAGATCAGACAAGGTAGGGAGCAAACGAAGAACTTGCTCCTCTGAAAGCACAGGAACTAAGGACGAATTTTCGTTTGAATCATGTGACTTTTGATTTTGGGCGCTTATTTCTTTTACATTGCCACGACTAGCATTTGTTACAGCTCTCAAAGCGGCACTGGTCACCTCTGGATCTGAGTCATGAAGAAGTCGTTGTACAAGTGGAATGAGTGTTTCATCAATGTGTTTTTTATGCTGTGCGAGACCAGTTCCTTCTGGATTTTCAAATGTGCTGAGCTTTTCATAATTGCCTAATCCAACAAGAAGGGTGAGTAGCTCTCCAGATGAAGAAGCAAGAGATACTCTGACCATTGTACTAGGATCCTTTAATAATTTTAGTGCAGTCGGAAATAGACTTTCTAGTACCCCACTGGACATTGAAGATGAATTTGAACCCAACAATACACTTTCAACTAATCTCGGTAGACATAAAGTAGCTTCACTTCGTACCCTCTCATCTGCGTCTGAAAGCAGAGCTTGCAATATATCAATAATGACATTTGACCAATGATCTCCGAGTGCCGCACATAGACGATCACATTGCGCTGCCACAGCAAGTCTTACAGAAAATGTTCTATCTTCCGCTAATCGGGTAGCTACAGGCAATAGTTTACATTGTAACAAATAGACTTCTGCAAATGTCGGGTCGTTCCTGTCTGGAAGACGACTCAAAGATCTACTTCCTTTACTTGCATCTCCTAGAAAGGCGTTGGGTAAATGTTCCGCTAAATGCCAGGTTAGCGTCATAGCGGCAGCACGAAGTTGTGGCTCTGGATCTGTCATCGCTCGTTCGCACATAAGAACTAGCCAGGGCACGGCCCTGTGGTCAAAGACAAGCTCAGCTATCTCATGAAGAACTCCAGCTGTGGATCTCCTTACATTCACTTCCACATCATGGAGAGCACGTGTGATAACCCCACGTAGCTAATGTCAAAATAACGTATAATCTGTTTGAATATTCGTTGTAAAATAAAAATTATCAATATAAAATATGACTTACCTGAAGCTGATGTGGGAAATCTAAATGGCTCCAAAGAACTGGACCTAGCGAGCAAGCAGTCACTCTCGCACTGGTACTTCTACTAGCAGCTAGTCTGTGCACAACTGCTAAAAACCTATTACCTGCATGCAAGCTATGACAAGCGGAAGGCTCGAAGTCAGATATTTCCTTTTCGTCCGAGTTCGCTTTTTCTCCGGGACAACATGCACTTCTCATGACTGGGCAATTTCTAACGATTAGCTTCAACAAACTACTAGCGCTTCCAAAATCATTCAATACCCCAACGCCTTCACTTCCGGAGGATGAAGAAGTCTCAGCCTCTGCGAGTTCCATTTCCGTGTCAAAATCAAGTACGTCACATAAAAGTGCTATGATTTCTCCGCGAAGTATGGCTGCGGGCGGAGAGAATGGGTCAGCAAGGAAAGGTTGAAGTCGATGCAAAACATCTCCAATTTGAGCTAAAGGTGTGTCGGTTGGTGATTTATGAAGGTTTATGGTAGAGTTTCCAAATTGATTTTGTCGTTGTGGTGGTTTTTTATTTCCAGCAGAATTGAGTCTACCAGAGAATATTTGTTTTTTATTCTTAGTCTTATTCACCTGTCTAGGATTCGAACTTTGGTTTTTTGGTTGTGTCTGTTGTTGTTGACGATTGAGCTTGCTATTATTTCCCGAAGAATCAGATTCAGGAGTTCTGCTGTCAAAAACTTCATTTTCATCTCCAATAAATTGGCGAATTACAAAATCAAGCAAAACCTTAGATACGCTTTTGGCAGCTTCTGTGTAGTGCTTTTTTGACGAATGTTTAGGATGATCTGCATTTTGGGAATCATGGTCGGAGGCTTTTGAAGCTTCTCTCTCTAATCCAATTGCAAGTAACGTTAAAATCCATACTAATCTTTCCCCAAGCTGAAAATCGTTATGAGAAAGAATCATAAAAAAGATAAAATATAGCCATGAGTTCAACTAAGAGGCATTCCTTTACAATTGCAATCGTCATCGAGTTCACTACCTTGAAAACTTACATTTGTATAATTGCTCTTCTTGTTTGTATGTTTGAGAAACTGGGGAGAACTTTGAATGTTGTTCATAGAACTTATAACTTTCCTTTTCTTACTCCATATATAGGTAAGCTCGTCTTTGAAGTCTTCTGACTCCAATTCCTGTCTTGGTTGCCCGGTTGAAAAAATTCCAAAGCCTGCACCTTTTATCAATCTCCCCATTTCTTCGCGTGCTCCTTGCAAGGAGGTTTTACTTATCCTTCTTAAAACTAGTTTCAAAGGTCTCTGACTTTGCCTTAATTCATCTATTGTTTCAAAATGAGTCAAATTTCGAGTCTCGACACTACCAACTTTGACAATCAAACTACCAACTTTAGCTCCTGCTTTTTTTGCTGCTCCATTTGCAAGAACAGTTCTAACAATGGTACGTTCCAATACATTCTCAACAGTAAGTCCAAGCATTTCTCTCGATATCTGTACTGTATAGTCAAGCCCCTCCATTGAGACATGCCCGGCACCATTATCATTATCTTCAGCATCCGACTTTTTATTGTCTTGGCCGTTTTGTTTTTGGGTGAGGGCATTTTTTCTTTTGGTTATTCCTCCAACGACTCCTGTAGCTGCTCCTGCTATAGAATTAACAAATGACATTGCAGATGAAGTTGTTCTATTCTTAGAGAAAATCGAACTTGAACTATTCTGATCTTCTGAAGATCTTATTTCAATACCACCATCTGACGAAGTAACATGTACCTTATCATTCTGAAGCTCCTCCTTTGGGATACCTGCTACAGTTGAATCAATGGGAGCAAAATGCTTTGCACTGCAAGAGCGAAAGAAAGCAGTTGTTGCATCTGTCTCTGAGTAACATGGGGGAAGTAAATCTAAAACAACCCGTGAGCCTTCCTCGTTTTCATCCTTTTGTATTACATTCATCTTGTCCACCTCGGGGAGGCAACTTAGAAAAGCGTCATATTCTGATTGCACCTGGGTGAAAACAGATAAAGTAAGATCGGATACAGTTTGTATTTGAGCAGAAAACTTTTCTCTTTTTCCAGGTTTTGTGCCAGTTTTTCCACCGTCATCATTTCTGGATTCCACATCTTTCTCCATCGATTCTCTATCACTAAGTAGGCTCACTTCATCAATTTTCTTTTTTTCGTTTTCGTTTTCGTTTTCATTTCCATTTCTTTTCTCTGTAGAAACATTCTTCGCACGAAGAACGTCATGTGTCGAAGAAAACATAACCAACAATCGCAGTAAAGATTCATTACAACTAGTGAGTCTCAAAATGTTCTCAAGTTCTTTTGGTACTTGTTCAGATTCCTCCTCCTCATATAAGGCTTGGTCTTTAGCCTCATCAGAACCTTTCATTTCATCTTCTTTTTTTCCATTGAAAGAGTGATCTTCTGCTAGTGTAATATTCTTTGATTTTTCCTCTGACTTCTCAGTTATACCATTGTCAATAAAAGATTTTGAATCTATTGCATCATCACGATTCGATTCGATCTGCAGAGCTTCATTAGGATTTTCACTCACTTCTTCAGAAGCATCAGTAAGAACATTATTGGATTGTTCAGACGTTTCGCCATCAACCTTAGAAATTTTCAAAGTTTCTAACGCCTCTTCAATAGCATCTGTCTCATCACCTACTGCATCTTTAGTGCCTTCATCAAGCATTTCTTCCGAATTGTTATTCTTAATGATGCTTTGCTGCAGCATTTGTTCTTCGATTTGACTTTCCAGAAAATTTTTGAGCACATCTAAATCTATCCTTAGACTTTCTATATTAACTGGATGATGTGGTAAGTCATCGTCCTTTCTTTTCGGAATAATCTTTGGAGCTGGTTGAGATGTAGACGTAGAAGTTGAGATTGGTTTAGAATTAGAATCTGAAGCAGTATTTGAATTTGCTGGAGAAACTGGGAGAGAAGGGGCATGTGCGGAGAGTAATGGTTGTTTCTGCACTGTACTTCGAGCGAATAGAGCTGCTGCAGATGGTGACATTTTTGAGTTTGAAGCAGCTGCAGCTGCAACTGCTGCCATTGCTGACGCTGCAGCAGTCACTGAATCTGCTTCAACGTCGTTTATTGGGTCCATTTTTTTGTATTATTTTTGCGTCTTCCAAAAGTCTTGTACCTTAACGAATATTATTCACAACAACTTTCTAGATTCAAATTCACTTTTCAATTTCAATTGATAAATGCAGTTGATAGAGAAGAAAGAACAGGATTTTGTTCAACAATAATTCTGGTCAAGAGTGTACACTTTCGCAATAAATATTTTCGCAAGTGCTTTCGCTTTATTATGATTTATCGATAGAGTGGGAATTGATTAGGCTTGTTGGGTTTGTTTTCCTGAATTTCCTCTTTCGGTACCATCAATGGTTTCAATGAGGATAGTCGCAATGCTTGTTTGACAAAGCCACACCGTTTTATTCTGTTCACAATATTATACTACGGCCTCAAATTACATTGAATTGGAGAAGTCCTTTTTCTACGTCAGCGGTGCTAATCAAAGTCCCTACTTACTGATTTCAAACAGGTACGATTACAAAATTGCATGTGTTTCAAATGATTTATTAAGAGAATGGGTCCTAATTATAGCGAAGCACAAGAATGATACTTAAGACCACTGTAGGCTTTTGTCTTTTTCTATGTACCGTACTGTCACTGAAAATGACTTTAACCAAGAGAGAGAGGAAAATGCCAGTCTTCTTTACTCATGCATGTATCACCAAAGGCAATGAACGTCACATTTTAACATCCTTTTCTCAACTATTTCATATAAAATGCCTTCATGACAAGAATAGAATTTCATTAAAATACAGAAAGGAAGGTGTGAAAATAATCTTCTTTCTATTTCAATATTTATAGACCTCATCTAGATATTTGCTTTTAGGCATTGGGACGAATATGAGAATGCAATAACAAATTGATTACAATATTTCTTTGAAGCAAAAGATATTTTTTTATAAATTAGTGAAATCGTTATATACAGGATCTATAGCATGAGTATTTTTTTATGTTGGATATGAAGCTGGATTTCATGATGATTTTAGACATGTACTCGCATTGGTACTATCTGGACATTTGATTTTAATTATGTTTCCAAAAACAAAGAAAACAAATTGTAGGTGGACATTTAGCGTTCATATCCATTGCAAGATTATTGCCATTTTTTCAAGTTGGGATTGCAAAACAATGCATATCCCCATGAGCAAAAAAAGGATATATGCTTCAGAAAACAAACAAAAAAACACTGTTGATGGAAAAGGGGTTTGTGGAAAGTCAAATTAAACTAAATTGAGACCAAAAGGCTCATTTGTAGTCAATCTGTTTGTGACAAGCGTATGATAATTTGTTAAATATCTATCTAAAGAAAAATCAAGCTTGAAACTTATCACGCAAAAAAAATAAAATTGGATTAAAGTCGTTCAGAGATATAAGATCACTAAAAACGACCTTTAGATAACAAAACTGCACGTTTAATTTTTTCCGGATTTTCTCGAAAGAATGCTTTTGATTGTACATGTCAACCATGAGATACTCTATTTAGGAAAAAATCTCAAGATTTCGAGCTATAGGCAAAATAATCAAAGACATGTTATAAATAACTGAATGGGCTACAGACAAATGAGAAAGTAAATGAAAACTCCATGTGCGAATTTCAATACAATTGTTCGGCGTTTGACGTAAATTTAGGAACTATAGTCATTAGTAAGGTATGGTCAACCTCGGAATGCTGAGTCTTTTCCGTGTAGACAGCGTCTCAGCATTTGCTATTGATGGCAGAAATATGGTATAAGTTGTGAGAATGTTTATTTTCCAGAGCTTTCAATGTTAAGCTCAAGTTCCTTAATCTTGGCATTCAATTTCTCCATGGATTCGGCCTCGAGCTTGGCAATGTCGGCTTCGAAGTCAGTTTCCTTCCAGTCAGATCCGTCAGCTGGGGTCCATGCTTCTTCGGCTGCTACAACGGTACGTTGAGTAACTCCGAAAGAACTATTACAAGGTAGCGTATAAGTTAGAAAGCGGTTAGTTAGAAAAATGACGGTCCTTAAAGTTCTCGATAAAAAGCGGTTTGAGAGTCAATTTAGCCAGGACTTTCTCTCGAAAGCAGGAATCTGTCAGTTGCAATTCAGTTCAAACTCACGGGGTATTGGGAACGAAGGCGGAGGCGGAAGCGATAACAGCAAGAGCAACAACTGATTTGAACATGGTGAACGTTGATGAATCAAAAAGCAGATTATGCTTCAACAACGAGCACGATGAAGAACGACGTGGGCTACATACAGATTGATGGTTACAGGTAAGTTGAGCCCAAAATCGAACGCTATTAAATATTTGTTCGTTTTACGTCGTACGTACTTCTTTCCATGGATCGTTTTACAACGTAGCTTTGTTATTGCATGGATCGAACGTGTTCATGGAACAAAGTTTGGAAATAAGTACGTTCGTACGTATTGCTAACATTTCTTATAAAGATTATTTTTCTTTCAACTTCGATACCAGTTTGAACTGTCTCTCTAGTTACAGAAAGGTACAAAATGCAAGTTCACTTATATCATTCATCATATGCGTGTTGCCTGTTTTTGCATCATAAGTTTCAACGCCATGGTCCTTGTTGATCAATTCCCAATTTTTTCAAATATTCTCGGTTTCTTTACTTTCCAAACTTTTCGCCTCGCGACAACATTATAGCAAAGAATATATATAGAAGTTTTGCAAAACATACTAGTCAAAACACATGATCTAAAACTAGCATTGCACTACAAACCACAAAATAGAATTAAAATTCAAGTTTGTCGACCTTATTTAAGTAGATGTCAGACTCTTTCCTTATTTCAAAAATTGGGTTCAATTTAATTGTGCCGTTGGAACTAAATCTAAACTAAAAAGAATTATTAGAAATTCAAGTTCCTCAGCGAAGCCATTCGTGAAAGAAAGAAAGAAGCAAAAGACTTCAATGCGATTTGTGCATGCAAATTAGAACAAGATCTTTTCAAAAAGAAATGTAAAAAGCATTGAGAATTTCTTAAAGATAGGAAACGGATTTTGATCACTTCTGCATCTTTTTGTTTGGTTTGTTTGGGGTCCGGGACTGAGATCCTAAAACAGCAATTAGGTTTCTCTCAGCTTATCAGCTATTGATGGTCTGGCATCTATGAAGAATGGCATTTTAATAGTCTTGAGGTATTATACGAACATTAAGGATAAAAATTGTAAAAATGTTATTATTATATTCTGTAAACTTTTATTAATATTATTGTAATTATTACTATTGTTTACAGCGAAGAAGGGTTTTTCGAAGATCCGACCAACCATTCCATTACATTAGTTCCAATCATCGGCACATGGGAAGAAAAAAAGGCAGGCAATGTGGAAGATTCTCTTCCAAAGCACAAAATGCCTCATATTCTACTGAATTTCAAATCCATGCTTTAGAGGCCAGAGCCATTTACTCTAACGGAGGGAAAACAAACAAAATCAACAACAACCAAATCACTGTCGCTAAGAAAGATGTTAGAACAAACGATGCCCTAAGATTAGCTCCTTTACGAGTCGGAAGACCATCAATGGGTCATTTACGAGGTCTACTAATCGAGAGGAGATGGGAAGATAGATTTCAAGACAGGGAGGTAAGATTACGTTCTCATATGCGAAGGAATGTCATTAACAGTGTCACTACAAAAGTTGCTGGTACTTTACCTCTTCAAAATGCTCCAGGATGGATTCACTTCCAACAAAATGAGAAAGATGTAAAGAGAGAAAATATGTTCAAATGGCTCAAAAAAAAGTATAATATTCACGATAAGCATGCTTCATACATTGATGACGAAAACAAGCAAGAGAATGGTCGCATAAAAGTGGCGTCTTTACAGTCATTATGTATCAAAGTTCTTGCATCTCATTTGGACCAATATATTGATCATTTTGATCGAGATTCAATACACTCTATAATATCTTCTCTTTCATCACAAGCCATTACTTGCATTTCCACTTTAACTGTTTGTCAAAACTATGATATGGTTCAGGTCTTAGGTAATCACAATCATCTTGATCGACTGACTCTACAGTTTGATCAACATATGAACTTGCAAAACAAAGAATCAAAGAATCTATCAATGGACAATGCTATCATAGATCTTATGCCCAAAGTACAGCACAATAAATTAACTCATCTACACGAAAATTGTAATGAGAATTCAAAACAAAATACTCCAGTACTAAGAAATTCATTTTCGTGGGAGGATATGTTAGATGACCACGAGAATGAGTATTTCACCAAAGATTTAATGTGGAAAGGGTGCATTCAGTTAACGCGCTTCGAAATCCGAGATGCAACAAATATATCATCATCTACTATTTTTACCGTTTTGCAAAAATGCACAAAATTGACCCACCTTAGTTTATGCAATTCTCTGAACTCTCACACTGGTATGGAAGTATTATTAGACTCTAAAAAAGGAGTATTTGGGAGAAATGTTCGTTTTTCTTGTATAGGAGAAGTCTTGGATCTATCATTTTGCAATTGGCTCACAGATGGTATATTAATGCAGCTTTTACAACTAATAGCTGCACTATCGCAGGCCTCAAATCCAGATAGAGTGTGCGAGCAAGACATGAAGCTTGTGTGGGAGGAAACTGATGTAAAAGAGTACAAAAAACTACCCTCGGTTCCCTTACCATCGATAAGAATTATCAGAGTCATGGGATGTCCATTCATTAATATAGAGAAGTGCAATTCATGTTCCAGAGAAATAATAGGTAGAAAAATGTTGATTGATGAAGAACATGAATCCAAGATTTAGAATATTTTAATCAATTTATTTTTTCCATTGTTTCTACCAAGGTATATATCAAACTCTGCCTATGTCAGCAAAATATGTTTGTTTGTTTGTTTGTTGTTTTTTGTTTATTAGTCAATTATCTCCACAAGATGGAAGTCAAATCAACACCACTTTCAAGACAGATTGTCAATAGTCCATACCAATATGGGGGTCTAGGCATCCCAGACTTGTTTACATCCGAAGGGATCCAGAAAACCCAATTCTTTCTTGGTCACAAGCAAAAGCAAGATGCTACAGAAAAAAATCTTACAATAGCATGAGGAGTATTTCAGCAAGAAATAGAAATATCAACCCCAGTTCTCAAATTGGAGTATGATGCATATGGATATTTAGCATTAAGAACTAGCTGGATGTAGTGCCTTTGGCTTTTCCTCCATAACATAAAAGCAAAAATCTCAGAAACAGCATCATGGCGTCCCCAACTAGTATGATATTCAAATGATTTGAATACAATTGAAAAAGTCATCAAATAGGGGTATCCAGAAAATCTAGTGAAAGATATTAATCTCCTCTGCAGATTGTATCTTAAAGTCTGCTACATTGAAGAGCTCCTTAAAACAACTTGCAGAAAAATCAGGACTAGTACAATAATATCCTTTTTGGTAACAAACTGTCACTTCAATAAGTACCCCACTAATCCACACCTCCCAAAAATATTTAAAGAAATATGGTCCAATACGCTTCCACTCAGAAAATTCCACTAGGTAATAAGTTAAGATACATCATGTTTTTAGATAGTTCTGAGTAGTTTTTATCAGCAAACATGCTAAGTTTACATAGACGAAGATTAAATACATGTGAAGAATACATCTTTTCCATTGGTTTTTAGTGACACATCTATAACACATTTCAAAGACATTCCAAAAGTTTCTAAAATCATAACTGCTCTGTGCCCAGTGAGACCTCCGTCAAATCCTTTGATTCAATTGAAAACCATCAATGATATAATTAATATGGCCCCAAACCTGTCATTTCAATCACATTTAAATAGATTGCCAGCATCACTCAGGAGAATGCTTGGAAATATCACTTATGACAACAACCATTTAGTCCATCTAGCAAAAGCCAAGTAATAGGGATTCAGGATTTATGGTTCTTTTGATGATGTTCATGTTAGACATTTTGTGCACTCTTTGCTTGATAAAAAAAGGATCAGACACTGTGTATTGTGACAACCCTACATTGAAGAGATGTTTATTTTAGTACATATAAAAAATTAACCAAACGTGATATTGACGTCAAAATGGAAATAGAGATCTTAGTAAAGAAATTACCTATTGTAAATGTATTCAACTATAAAAATGCGCAGCAATCTATTCAACAAAGCATTGATATGCATGATTGCGTGACGGTCTTAATGACGCATCCTCCCTCGGATGTTTAGTAGAAGTCAATCTCAATTATTCTGCCCAACGACTTCATGATGAAGAAACAGCGATCTCTCTCCTACAAAGGGATAAACATCTGGTGGAGATGCCTTTAGCGCGCATCATAAAAAAGCCCACAGCACAGAAACAGGCTTGGCTTCATATGATGAAACTAGCACAAAGCGAGCAGGATAATGTCCATGCTAACGAAACAGCAACACAAGCCAATTCTATGCATTCTTTCTTGACCACATATGCCCAAACCCACATTCCTTGGTCTCGTGTACCGAAACAAAGAGTATCAACACGGCAAGGAAAGAAACCACGCCTTTTTCAATCCATTCCAAAGGCATCTTCTAACACAAACTTTCCAAAAACAAAGCGTACTGTTAGGAAAAAACTTCGTCGAATAAAAGATTCTCAGCGTAAAAATCTAACTCAACCTTGTGATGATAACAAGTGGAACACAAATAGAGAAAAAGAAAGCAGCATCTGCAAAGGCTCATGGAGACAACCGTAGAACCATACAAATACGTACCTACAGTAACGTTGTAGGTTCTGCGTTTGACACCAAATAATTAAGATTAGACACTAAAATGAAAGTTCCCAGTCATTTTCATCATGTTCTTGATTGGAGAACGATTGCATTGGGAATGAAAAAGGAAACCCCAGTGACCTATGCTAGAGAATAGGATTCTGACAAACACACAGTTGGGGTGTGTTTGTTTTTGAATTGTGAGCTAGAAGTAAAATTAATGAATATTAATTTTACTACGTACTACTTTATACTAAATACCTACAACTCTAATATATAAATTACAACAAAGGAACATCAAATTAATGGATGTATTAAGAGACATAACTACAACGTTATGCTGGCCAGGCACCGCGTCAACATTACAGAACAACAATAAGTATGATCTCTCTGGATCCTCCCTTACTTCGACTGTGTCAGATTCTGTTCTTCAGAATTCCATTTGTTTGTTCCATCATCGGAATTGTGTACGCCGAAGCTGCCACACATGATTTGGCTTTACATGCTTTATTTTGTGCATTTTCGTGTATTTTTATTCATTATTATTATTATTTATACACTGTTATCATGATAATATCATAGAGCTATTGTTGATTATAGCTGTATATGACATCAACAGAGTGTGTGGTGGTAGCTAAGATAATGCACAAATTATGGCCAACTCAACAAGAAATCATAGTGAAAATTAGAACTTTGTCACCTACTTCGTATGTGTGTTCTTTGCGTTTACAATTTTCTCTTTCGTTTTTGCGATTTATTAATTTTTGTTCGCGCTCTTTAATTAGATGCCAATTGGCTTCGTGACGTGCACTCAGAATCACGTCTCGTCCAAACACTAGTTGTGTAGGAGTAAACTGCGTTGTAGTATGTACTGTTGCGTGTAGCGCAAACATAGTGGATGCTAATATTCCATCCCATGGATTTTTGTCATCAAGTACCATTTGCTGAACGTTCATTGTTCGTATGATATTGTCAATGGTTTGATGTACGTGTTCTAATATGACATTTGCTTGTGGATTACGTGTTGTGTGTGTTTCAACGTAATACCGTAATCTTTGTCAATTAAGGTTCTGAATTCTGCAAGGAATTTGTTCCCTCTATCAACTGTTATTTTATTAGGTAATGGGTATTGTGTGAGCCATACAAGTTCAACTTGGTTTGACATATAGTCAGCACGAGCTCCAGGCAAGGCTTTTATCTATACCCAACAAGTTGCGGGATCTATCATAGACACTGATACTTTCTTTCCTGAAGTGGTGGCCATTTGGTATTTCTTTCCTCCTCCTTGAGGATTAAACTGGAATTTAGTACCAATTAGGTCTACACAAAGTGTATCCCATGGAATAGCTTCTGCCTCTTTTGGTGGAAGTTTACCATAATTATCTTACCTCTTTTCAAAAACTGACATGTGTTGTATTTAGAGCAAACATCGTGTACTGTTTTACGTAAGTTTTTCCAATATAAATTCTGACTTATTGTAAGTCTAGTATGTGTTTCACCTGGGTGACATAACATAGTATGATACCACTGTACAATTTGCATTTACAATTATTTAGGGATCACAATTATATTATTGAAGCAAATGAGAGAGTATTGTTTTCCTGCCCCATGAAATTGCTTGATCAAAATTTTGTTTTTCGTTGCGGTTTCAATTAATTCTGCATCATTTTGCTGATGACGAATAATTGTTTTAAAATTAGTAGGGTGTGGTTCTTCGGGCACGTCCTTTCTTGTTAGGGCAGAATGTTCTGCAAAAACATTCATTTATGCTTCAATTTTGGGTGGTTTATCATCCAGATCCAGATGACTTAAAGCATCAGCGACAATGGCTTTGTCTCCTTGAATATATATAAGCTTTGGGCTATATTCTTCAAGGATTGAACGCCACCTCATAACCCTTTCAGTATTGAAAGTTTTTTAGGTTAGGTTTTTGTGGTAAGTCTAAACTTTGATTTGTTGACCTAATAATATATTTCTAAATTCTTTTAATGTTTCAATAATAGAAAGAAGTTCTTGTTCTGTTGTTGTATAATTTATTTGTGCAGAATTTAATTTTCAACTATAAAAAGCAATTGGTTGCTTATTTTGACTAATTACTGCCCCAGGTTGTTGCTTACTCGCATCAGTGTGAATTTCAAATGGTTTATTGAAATCGGGATATGATGGTAAAGTTTCGCGGGAAACTATTTTTTTAATTGTGTCAAAAGAATTTTGACATTTTTCATTCCAGTCCCATTTAGTTTGGACAGATGTCATAGCTGTGAGGGGAGCTAAAATATCAGACCTGTGTATCCACATGTATCTATAATAATTGATTGTACTAATAAAGCTACAAAGTTACTTTTTTGTAGTAGGAGGTGCTATATTTTGAATAGCTTGCACTTTGTCAGGCAAAGGAATAATACCATTTCTTGTAATTTTGGAGCCTAAGTTATCCAAAGAATGATTTTTCTGCATTTATTTTCAATCCAGCTTTTTGTAATTTATTAAATACCTTACCTAATTTGTTTAAATGGTCATCAAATGTTCCATTTGATATGATTAACAAATCATCTATGTAGACTCTGACATATTCAAGTCCCACAAAAACTTCATTCATTTTTTCTTGAAAAATACCAGGTGAGTTACATAAACCCATGGGAAGTTTTTGATATTCAAACTTTCCCCAAGGAAGTACTATTATACATACCGTTTGGACGCAGGACAAGAATTTATATGATAATATCCCATGTTAAAATCTAATGAAGTTGCATATTTAAAGCATTCCAATTTCAGAAGTAAGTCTTGAATTTTTGGAATTGGGAAGGGTTTTCTTTTGATTCTTTTATTGAGTTCTCAAAAATCAGAGATGAATGTAACTGTGCCATGCTTTTCAGAACTCCTATTTTAATTAGTCTTTCAACCTCCTTTTTTAGAGTTTCCTTGTATATTTTTGGATTACCAGGAAATGGCCTAGTATGAAAGGGCTTAACGTTATCCTTTAGTTCTATTTTATAATCAGAACCAGAATAATTTCCAAGAGTCCCATCAAGCATGGACTCGTATTTTTGTAAATAATTGTGAAGTTTTTCTTGTTTTATTTTATTTAGATGAGCGTGCGGTAAAGATGTCACCTTTACCGCACGGTCGGCAAAAATTATTACATCATCTCTTTTTTTTGGCAGTAAAAAAACAAAAAATATATGTTTGTTTGTTAGTCAATCCATTAAAAATTA
>Ga0209092_10002869_pt1 | contig 15446 bp, 21 predicted proteins | sample FraStrMetagenome_FD_187446 | JGI IMG/M metagenome (GOLD analysis project Ga0209092, IMG submission 187446) | Marine eukaryotic phytoplankton communities from Arctic Ocean - Fram Strait ARC3M Metagenome (SPAdes) (version 2) | ecosystem: Environmental > Aquatic > Marine > Oceanic | place: Fram...
AGTTAAAAGACTTAGAGAAAGCAGCAGACTACTTAAGACGTGAGATAGAATACTTAAGAGAACAACAAGAACAATGGATAGAAAAAAACAAATGAGAGAAGAACAAATAAAATATTATAAAGATATGGAACAAAAAGAATTAGAACGCCAAGAAGATATAAGAGGCGTACAAGATGAAACAAGTGAACCAATAAACAACAGACACTTAAACTACTTAAAGAGCGTACTAATAAGCCAGTTACTACTAGAAGCAAATGATGAGCTACAAGGCAGCAAAGGATTCAGGCAAAACGTAAAGCACCAAGTAAACAAAACGTCTAAGATATTAGAAGCTGAGTACCAGCAAGGCTTTAACATCATATATAACAATAACCCAGAGATGTGTACTAATGTACTAAACAAAATAGATGGATTAATACACAAGATTAAAACAGCTTCTATTGACGAGCTGGTAATGATTGACGCCTTAGTAGATAACTACTTTGAAAACAAAGACGAAATAAAAGAAACACAAACAGCAGAATTTAACAAAATAGATTAATATGTATATAAATATAGAATTAAAACCAACAGAACGTAAAGACTATTTCAAATTTTTAATTAATGGGGTTAAGCTAGGAGAATGGGAACGAAGCGAGCTGAGGCACTTAATAGAAACAATAGACAATAAGATATGAAAACAATAATAACAGTAGCACTATGGATAGTAGTCACAAAAATTTTTTTAATAATAGCTAAGAAAATATTTCCTGAAGATTTTTAACACAAAACAAAAAAAAATGAAATTAGATATAATAAAACAAGCGGTAAATAATAAATTCAATTTAGACATTACCTTAGACACAAGACAAAGAAACTACACATACGCTAAAAAAGTATTTTGTAAACTTGCCTATGAGTCTGGAAGCACATTTAGAGAAGTAGGTGAAACAATTAAAAAAAGTCATTGCAATATACTACATCACGTTAACAGCATAAACGTAATAAGCACAGAGGATAAAAAGAAACACGACGAAATAATAAAAGAGTTGGATTTAACTTTTTCAAAACCTTTCTTTAATTCAGAACAAAACAAAATAAAGAAAGAAATAAAAAAAACTGAAACAAAAAACACAATAAAAGAAATACAAGACGTTATAGACATATTAAGCGGATGGGACATACAAACAGTATCTGAGTTTAAACAAACACGCTTAGACCCCTTTAACTCTTCATTAAAGCATAGAGTAAAGCCAAAGACTATAAAAGAAGTAAAAGGAGCTATACTAAACAATAGAATTAAAAGCTCTTTACTATGCTAATAACAAACGAGGACAATATGGAGTTAATGTCAAGGTATGAAGATAATCACTTTGACCTTGCTATTGTAGACCCGCCTTATGGGATTGAAAGATTTAAAAAGGGTTTTGGCGATACTCGTTTCAAAATGGATAAGAGAACAGATAAAAATGGTATTGAATGGGATACCAAACCAATTCAAGAGTATTGGATTGAATTATTTAGAGTATCTAAAAACCAAATAGTATGGGGAGCAAATAATTTCGTAATGCCACCAAGCGAGTATTTTTGTATATGGAATAAAAAACAAACAGTAGATAATTTTGCTACTGCTGAATATGCTTGGGTAAGTATGGGGTTAAAAAAACCAGCAAAGATGTTTGATTATGGAATACATAAACATAACCATACAACAAAAATACACCCAACGCAAAAACCTATTGCTTTATATGAATGGTTGTTAATGAACTACGCAAAAGAAGGAGATAAAATATTAGATACTCATTTAGGCAGTGGATCAATAGCAATAGCTTGTCATAATTTAGGATTTGATTTAACAGCTTGTGAACTTGACAAAGAGTATTACGATGCATCTATAAAAAGAATAGACCAGCACAAGGCACAAATTAGAATGTTTTAAAATGAAATTATATAAAGATGAAAGATAAAGAAAAATTTATAGAAGAAGTGAAACAATTAGCGGTTGACTTTTGGAGGATGAACTTACATAACGGAACTTTTGAAAGTTATTTAAGGGATTTAATTGAAAAACAATACAAATAAAATATGATAGATTTAAGATTAGGCGATTGCTTAGAAGTAATGAAAGGAATAGAAGCAGGAAGCATAGACGCTATAATAACAGACCCACCATACGGAACAACAGCGTGCAAGTGGGATAGTGTAATACCTTTTGATTTAATGTGGGAGCAGCTTAACAGAATTATTAAGCCAAACGGTGCTATTGTTTTATTTGGAAGCCAACCTTTTACAAGTGCTTTGCTTATGAGTAATGTAAAAAACTTTAGACATCAATGGCAATGGGTTAAAACAAAACCAACTGGTGCTTTTAGTGCTAAATATATGCCTATGAAAGCAAATGAAGATATACTTGTATTTGGTTTAAATAAAGTTAATTACTACCCTATTATGGTAAAAAGAACAAAAGCAGAATTTAAAGCATCTTACAGAAAAAATGATAGTAAAAGCTGGGGAAACAATATACAAGGACATAAAGATAATTTGATAATCAGAAAACCTAAAGAAGAGCAATGGTATAAATACCCAACAAATATCTTGAATATTAAAAAGGATACAAAAAGGAATGGTAAAAGCCACCCAACACAAAAGCCTGTAGCTCTAATGGAGTACTTAATAAAAACATACACTAACGAAAAAGAAACAGTTTTAGATTTTACTATGGGTAGCGGCTCAACTGGAGTAGCTTGTGTAAACACAAAGAGAAACTTTATAGGAATAGAAATGGATAGGAATTATTTCGAGATAGCAGAGCAAAGAATTAAAGAAGCAGGATTTAAACTATTCTAAAATAAATACAAAACGTTTATATATTAATAGGATTGATTAAACAATCTTATTTCAATATGGACAAAAGAAAAAATAACGGTGGAGCTAGACAGGGTGCAGGACGTAAGCCTAAAGCAGACGAGATAAAATTAATTGAAAGACTAGATTCTTTAATAGACAAAGACGAAGCTGTAGGTAAACTAGGGGAGTTAGTAACTAAAGGAGATATAAGAGCCTTACAGCTGTATTTAAGCTATCGTTATGGGAAACCTAAAGAAAGTATTGACCTTAACTCTTCGGAGGGCTTAAACATTAACTTTAAGGACTTAATTAAATTTGTAGATTAACCTTTGATTGAAGTACATAAAAAATACAGAGAGATACTAGCTAAAGATAGTAGGTATTATATTGTGAGTGGCGGGCGTGGCTCTGGTAAGTCATTTAGTGTTAACGCCTTACTCGTTTTATTAACCTATGAAGCTGGGCATACTATACTATTTACTAGGTACACTTTATCAAGTGCTTATATATCTATCATTCCAGAATTTATTGAGAAACTGGAAATGCTTGGGTTGCTAGGTGACTTTCATATAACTAAAGACGAAATTAAAAACAAGCGTTCAGGAAGTAAGATAATATTTAGAGGTATAAAGACGTCAAGCGGAGACCAAACAGCTAACCTTAAATCTTTAACTGGTATTACCACTTGGGTTGTAGATGAGGCTGAAGAACTAACAGACGAACAAAAGTTTGATACTATTGATTTGTCAGTAAGGCAGCAAGGGAAACAAAACAGGGTTATACTAATATTAAACCCAACTACTAAAGAACATTTTATATATAGTAGGTTCTTTGAAGATAGAGGCGTAAACGAAGGGGTGAATAAGACAGTAGAAAATACAACCTATATACACACAACTTACTTAGACAACAAAGACAATCTATCACAAAGCTACTTAGACCAGATAGAGAAAATGAAGCTAAGGAGACCAGAGAAGTATAAACAGCAAATACTAGGGGCTTGGCTAAACAAAGCTGAGGGGGTTATATTTGACAATTGGACAATAGGGGAGTTTAAACACATAGGTACAAGCGTATGGGGTCAAGACATAGGGTTTGCTGCAGATGCAAGTACCTTAGTTGAAACAAATATAGATACAAGTAATAAAGTTATTTATTTAAAAGAGTGTTTCTATTTACATAGACTAACGACGTCACAGATTTCAGAGCTTAACATAAAGCACTCTAAAAGAGGTTTAATAGTTGTGGATAGTGCAGAGCCTAGACTAATTCACGAAATGAAAGCTAAGGGGTGCAATGTAAAAGCAAGTATAAAAGGACAGGGAAGTATTACTTACGGAATAAGTTTATTACAAGACTATGACATTATAGTGACTCCAGACAGTACCAACTTAATTAAAGAACTAAATAACTATCGTTGGCTAGAGAAGAAGTCAAATACGCCAGTAGACAACTGGAATCATTTAATAGATGCGGTTAGATATGCAGTAGGCTTTCAACTACAAAACCCAAACAGAGGTAAATATACGGTATCTTAGTCACTAAAATAAAATAAAATTGTTTATATATTAATAACTACAACAATATGGAAGTAAATTTAAACATACCAACTACACTAAATGAGATAACTCTAGGACAATATCAAGAGTTTGACAGTTTAGATTTAAAGAGCGATTCAGATGTCCAATTAAAAATGATTGAGATATTCTGTAAAGTGCCTAGCGTAGTTGTTAGGAATATGAAAGCAACTGACATAGTTGAAATATGCAATATTATAAATGCTATGTTTGAAACTAAGCACCAATTAATAAACACATTTAAACTAGGGAAACAAGAATACGGATTTATTCCAAGTCTTGAAGATATGACGTTTGGTGAGTATGTGGACTTAGATACTTTCATAGGAGACCCAGAAAACTTACATAGAGCTATAAATGTTTTATACAGACCTATTGATTTAAAGCAAGTCAATAGATACACATTAAAAGAATATTCACCAGACGACAGCGAACTTGCTAAAGGTTATCCACTAGACGCAGTTTTCGGAGCTATGGTTTTTTTTTACAGTTTAGGGAAGGACTTGTCATTAGCTATGATGAACTCTTTGGACAAACACAACGAGGAGACCTTAGCGCATCATCTGGCTTCACTTCCAAATGGGGGTGGTACAATTCAATCTATGGACTCGCTAAAGGGGATATTACAAAATTTGAACATATCACTAAATTAAACGTACACGAATGTTTGACTTATTTAACATATACAAAAGAAAAAAACGAAATAGAAGCTAGACAAATAAAAAACAAATTCTAATGAGCCAAACAGGAATAAGGGGTTTTTACCTATTAACAGAAACGATTGAAGCGCAACTACTAGCTGATGTAAATGTAAACACTGTTACAACTGGTGATATATACGACATTGATTTGTCTAAGCAAAGTATATTTCCATTAAGCCATATTATAATTAATAACGTCTCAGCAGAAAAACAAGTTTTAAGGTTTAATATTTCAGTGTTATCTATGGACGTTGTAGATGAAAGCAAAGAAAAAACAACAGATATATTTAGGGGAAATAATAATGAGCAAGATATACTTAACACACAACTAGGCGTTTTAAATAAACTAGTAATGGTATTGCGTAAAGGTGATTTATATAGCAGTCAATATGCTTTAGACGGGAATGCAAATTGCGAACCCTTTTATGATAGGTTTAAAAATAAAGTAGCTGGATGGACAGCTTCGTTTGATGTGCTTGTAGCTAACGACATTACGATATGTTAAACAAAGAAGTACAAGAGGAGCTAAACAAGTTTGCTAAGTATGTTATACAACAGTCAAGAAGCAACTTAACTAAGGGTGGTAAGAACGCTTCTAAAGACCTATATAATAGTTTAGGTTATAAGATAGACGAAAATGCAAAAGGTGCTACACTAGGTTTTGAAATGGATAGTTACGGGGACTTTGTAGATAAAGGGGTCAGAGGTAAAACGTCAAGCAATAAAGCACCAGACAGCCCTTATAGGTTTGGGACTGGTAGCGGTAAAAAAGGAGGGTTAACAAAAGGAATTAACCAATGGGTTAAACGCAAGGGTATTCAATTTAGAGACAGAAAAAGTGGAAGGTATTTAAGTTATAAAAGCACAGCGTTTTTAATATCTAGGAGTATATATCAAAAAGGTATAAAGCCCAGCTTATTTTTCACAAAGCCTTTTGTAGCTGCATTTAAAAGATTACCAGACGAATTACTACAATCGTATTCAGTAGGATTAGAGAAACAAATAGGAGTTATACTAAACAAGAAATAAAATGTCAAAGATAAATACAAGAAGTCCTTACTATATTACAATAACATCGTCTAAATTATCAAGTGTTAATTTTGATATCTGGATATACACTGGAACGAAAATAACGGATAGAACTTCAGGAAATTTATTTAGGTTGTCTTCAACAGCAATAGCAAATACTGTTACGGTTGAAATATCTGAGCTTGTAAGTGATTATATACTTAGCTCTTTTAATGGGGTTTATGATAGCGAGATTGTCTGGGTTGATTATAGGAGCCAAAGTGTTATTAGTGGCACTGCTCAAGCTTACACAACTTTCACAACCCTGAAAGGCTTCAATGGCTATGGGTTTTTTGACCAAGGTGCAAACCCTCAGAACTTAGAAAGTTTATTACAGTCAAACACTACTATATTAAAGCCAGATGATTCACCAGTTGTTTTGGCGGTTGATTCAAGTATAACAACAAGCGTCGCATTCTATGCTAACAATGAACAATTATACACTCAATTAATATCACCTTCTTTTATTGCTAAACAACAAATAAAATATGTTAGTAACTCAGTTAATGGGGTTGATACTTTTGAAGAAAGAGTTTTAAGTTTTAACGGAACTTTTGAAAATAATTTATGCATACAAGAGTTTTTAGATGACTTTACAATTTTCCCAGTAGATACTATTTACATTAACGGTACTAATGGCGTTGACATTATTAAAGTAGAAAACATACAGGAGTGCAAATACCAGCCTTATAAATTAACCTTTATTAATAAGTTTGGAGTCTTACAAAGTATATGGTTTTTTAAACGAACTAATGAAACGCTTACAACTAAGAAAGAAGATTTTAAAAGAAATATTGTTGTAAATGGTTCTTACGACACGAGCAGACACCAACAGAAAGTTTTAACTAAAAATGGAAACGAGAAACTAACATTAAACACAGGATACTATCCAGAAAGCTATAACGATGTTTTTAAACAAATGCAGTTAAGTGAAGATAACTGGATTGAAATAAATAACAAAACACTACCGATTAACGTTAGTGGTTCAAGTTTAGCATTTAAAACACAACTAAATGACAAGTTAATAAATTACACAGTTGAAATTGAGTTTGCTTACGACACTATAAATAACATTCGCTAGATGCAAATAATAGAGCTTTATATAAAAGGGTACAAAAGAATTAACGGAAGTGTTTCTAGTATAGCAACTAATAAACTAATTGACTCAACGGCACAGTTTACGATATTTGCAGAAGTTGGTGATATTGTGACAAACCTAACAACTAACTTAACCGCAACTATAACAGCTATTGATAGTGATACTCAAGTCACTTTAGATGATAATATTTTTTCGTCTGGATTACCTCAATACTTATTAACTAGTGATTACTTTAGAGCTGATTTATTTAAAGACGAAAGTGTTTCAATAACGGACTCTATTTTAAACGTAAAAGATGTCGCAAAAGTTTTTACACCCTTTAGTCAACAGTTTAATCTACCAGCAAGTAAAACAAACAACAAGTTATTTAGACATTATGAAAACCAAGATGTACTGAATAGTTTTGATGCACGTTTTAGGCACGATGCAATTATCAAATTAAACGGAATTAATTACAAAAAAGGTAAGGTACAGTTCAAAAGCGTAGACTTAAAAGATAATGCAGCTTATTCTTACAAGATTGTTTTCTTTGGCGATACTGTTGAATTAAAAGAGGTTTTAGGAGAAACTAAACTATCTGGATTAATATATCCCAGCTCATTAAATTTCTCATATGATTACACAAATATAACTTCTAAGTTTCAAGCAGACCCAGCAACTAATGACATTATAGTGCCAAACATTCACCACACTAAAAATATGCGGTTGAACGAAGAGGGGTTGTATCAAGATTATGAGACTGGGGATTATTTGCGCTGGACGGATGTAAAGCCAGCTATTAAATGCTCTGCAATAATAGAAGCTATTAACAATACCTACCCTCAAATTAATTTAACAGGATTCTTAAACAGCACCGCTTTTAAACCGTTGTTTATGTGGATGCAAAAAAATGAGGGTTATATAAGTAACGCAGTTGAAGGGGGGGCGGTGCAAATAGTACGAAATAGATTCAGACACCAAGACGATGACCCAGTAGGATGGGTACTAGACCCTTCGTTCCCATTCGCTCAAACGGATATACGTACAGTACAAGTTCAAGCGCCATCTTCATTTTATAGAATACATTTTTACCTTAATATAACAGTACCCGTAAGTACTCAAGAATATACAGTAAGGCTTATAAGGGGTTATGATGGGGTGCTTCTTTGGTCAGAAGATTTTGAAGGCTCTTCAATAACAAATAAATATTACAACGTGGATAATTTTGGGGCTGGAGACTTAGATATTATTGTTGAAATAGAGTCGGAGAATACAATTGGAATAACTCAAAACTTACAAATTGCTAGACAAACAAGAGCCTTTGACCCTTTATTTGAAAGCTGGAACACCGTAGATTCGGCAAGTTATGTTCCCGAAAATGCTGTTGATGAAAACCCCTCCAACACTTTTATTATAGCTCAGCAAATGCCAGAGATGAAAGTTATGGACTTTTTAAGCGGTTTATTTAAAATGTTCAATCTAGTAGTTTATAAAGAAGGTGACAATATAGTAACTGAAAAAGCACCTTACTGGAGTAACATAGGCGTTGCATACGACATTACGAAATATGTAGATATGAGTAAATCTACTGTTGAAAGGTTGTTCCAGTATAAGGAAATGGAATTTAGGTTTAAAAGTAAAAAAAGCTTCTTAGTTCAATTTTCTGACGAAATACAAGGGATTCCCTATTCAGAAGAAATATATCCACCTAACGGAATTTCACAGTTTGATGGTGGGGTTTATAAAGTAGAAATACCTTTTGAAAAAATGATGTACGAAAGGATTACAAATAATTCAACCGCGAACTTGTCTTACATTCAGCAGGGGGCTATGCTTAATAAAAAATTTGAGCCAACAATTGGAGCGCCTTTATTATTTATTCCAGAGCTTCAAGCAAATACAAATAACGAAATGTTTATGATAGACGTTTCTACCCTTATAGGTACATTAACCCCAGATTTTTATAATAAACCTACAAATTTTTTTCCACTACCAGCAGCACCAGCACTACAAATAAAATCTTCTATAAACTTTGGTATTGAAGCGGATGAGTGGAGCGGAACTTCAGATAACACAAGTAATCTATTTCAAGAAGGATATTTAGACTATACAGAATCAGTATTTAATATCAACGCTAGGCTTTTTAAAGTATCTGCTTATTTGCCTTTAAGTATTATTACTAAGTATCAAATGAATGACACTTTTGTAATAAACAATAAACCATATAGAATAAATTCTGTTAAAACAAATCTATTAACTAATAAAACAGACTTAGAGCTTTACAATAAACGAGAATACGTTAGTCAAATAGAAAACTCTGAAGCAGCATTTTTAGGTAGACTAGCTAGCGTTGATATAACAACAACAGCCTCAACAATAAGTATAAGCTGGACACCTTTATCTGACCCAGTCGCAAATGATATAGACGGTTATAGTCTTTATGTAAACGGTAATCAAACTTTTAATAGTGGCTATGATGTTAGTGGAACTACTTTATTTTCTTTACCATCAAAGACAAGTTATTCAATTGAGGTAAAAGTAAGGTATTTAAAAAATTCAATAACAGCTTATTCTTTTGGAGTAGGCGAAACAGTTACTACACTATGATAAAACTAATAATAGACAGTCTACAATATGTTAATGGAGACACTGAGAATATTAAAATAGCACAAGGTAAATACAAACTACCTACAACTTTAAAAGAGGGTTACAAAGCACTTAAACAAGAAATGAAATGGCAATAGAAAAAACTATTAATATTAACGTTGAAGACAGAGATGCGTTAAAAAGTATTAATAACATTGGAGCAGCTAGCAAAGGTGCTGAGAAAGGCGTTGGGGGTATTTCTAAAGGGTTTAAAGGCTTGGGGGTTGCTATTAAGGCTGCTGGTATTGGAATCGTCATATCTGCTTTAGCAAAGCTAGGGGAGGTTTTTAGTCAAAACCAAAAAGTGGCGGATTTATTTAATACAGCTTTTGAAGCGGTCAGTATTGCTTTTAATGATTTTGTAAACTTTGCAGTTAAAAATACAAGTGGTATTATTAAATTCTTTGAAGCTATATTTAAAAACCCTTTAGAATCTTTAAAAGGTTTTGCAAAGGCATTTAAAGAAAATATTCAAGAAAGGTTTGATAGTTATTTAGACACTTTAGGTTATTTAGCTAGTGCCGTAAAAAAAGTATTTAGCGGTGATTTTGCAGGGGCTTTAGATGATGTTAAAAACGCTGGTAAAGAAAGTTTAGACGTATTAACTGGCGTTAATGATTCTTTTGATAAAGGTAAAGAATTTATAGAAAAAACAACGGAGTCAATTAAAGACTATGCAACTGAGACTTTAAACGCTGCAAAGGAAAACGTAAACCTAGCAAATACAGCACAACTTGCAGCAGCACAGCAAACTTTACTAGTTGAAAAATACGATAGACAAGCGGAGCAACTAAGGCAAATAAGAGACGAAGAAAGAAACTCAATTACAGAACGTAAAAAAGCTAACGATGACTTATTAGAAGTTTTAGAGAGTCAAGAAAAAGCAATGCTTGCAACTGCAAATGCACAGTTAGCGTCCGCACAAGCTGAAGCAGCTAAAAACAATTCTATTGAAAATCAGGTAGCAGTAACAGACGCACTTGCGAACCGCTTAGGGGTTTTAGCTCAAATAGAAGGTTTTAGGTCTGAGCAAAAAGCAAACGACTTAGCGCTTGATAGGGAACAAATAGAGCTTACAAATTCTAAGGGAGAAAGTGAAAGCAGGTTATCAATAGAGCGTAAAAGGTTTAACGCTGAGCAAATAGAAGATGAACTTGCAAGGTTAGAAGCATTAAAAGAAATTGATTTACTAGAAGCTGAACAGGAAACAATTAGACTTGAAGCTATTGTAGAAAATGCTAATGCAGAAACACAAGCTAAAGTAGACGCTCAAATTGCTTTAGATGAATTTACAGAACAATCTAGACAGACTGGAATAGCCAGAGAAAAAGAAATATCCGAAGCAAGTATTAAAATTTCAAAGGGTGAGGCAGACGCCAAAAAAGCTAATTTGTCCCAAGTTGGAAACGCTTTAGGTTCTTTATCTGAAATAGCTGGTAAAGAAACAAAGGCAGGGAAGGCTTTAGCAATATCACAGGCTTTAATAAGTACCTATCAAGGTGCAACTGCTAGTTATGCTTCTTTAGCTCCTATTCCTTTTGTGGGACCCGCTTTAGGTTTTGCAGCAGCTGGAGCAGCGGTTGCAGGCGGTTTAAAACAAATAAAAGCTATTAAAAAAACCAAAGTTCCTGGTGGAGGTGGTGGAGGTGGTGGAGGTGGTGCAACCCCATCTGCTCCAAGTGCTGCTCCAGCCCCTCCGAGTTTTAATATAGTCGGAGCAAGTGAAACAAGCCAACTAGCAGGAGCAATAGGAGACCAAACACAACAGCCCGTCCAAGCTTATGTAGTCGCTAACGATGTGACTTCGGCACAAAGTCTACAAAATAATATTGTTGAAGGTGCTACAATAGGATAAAAAACAAAATAAATAAAAAACTTTTATATATAATTATGAAGATAGTTGAATTAATACTAGACGAAAATCAAGAAATAGGGATTGAAGCTATAAGCGTAGTTGAAAATCCAGCAATTGAAGAAGATTTCGTAGCTTTAAAAAGTCAAGAGTTTAAACTTGCAGAGGTTGACAAAGAGCGTAGAATCCTAATGGGTGCTTTATTGATACCTAATAAGCCTATATACAGACGTAGCGGTGATGATGAGTATTATATATATTTTTCAAAAGAAACTGTCTTAAAAGCCTCTCAAATGTATTTAATGCAGGGAAACCAAAACAATTCAACGCTAGAACACCAATATAAAATTGAGGGGTTAACTTTAGTTGAAAGCTGGCTAGTAGAAGACAAGGTACACGACAAGAGCGTTAAGTACGGAATGGATTTACCTTTAGGAACTTGGGTTGGTAGCGTTAAAGTAAACAACGATAAAATCTGGAATGAGTTCGTAAAGACTGGCAAAGTAAAAGGTTTCAGCATAGAAGGGTTTTTCGCGGATAAAATGGAACGTCCAAAAGAAGAAGTTAAAGAAGACTTGTCTAAAGAGGATTTAATGGTTCAACAAATAATTGATATTATAAAAGAACACGATGGCAAATAACAATAAAAACGAAACGCCAAGTCGCACAAGTCCAAAGAGCGGACGCAAAGGATGCTTGTGCAAAGACAGGGACACTTATTCAACAAAATGCTGTAAGGGCGGTATAATAAATCAGGGTATTGGAAAAACTAGTAACTAATAAATATATATAAAAATGAGTACAATTAAAACAGTTTTAAAACACATAAACAATGAAGAGTTATCGGTTCAAAAAGTTGACTTAGGTTTGGTAGATAATTTAAGGTCTTATGCAAAAGGAATTTCTAAATATAAAGGAGAAGGAGAAGGATTGTTAAAAAAAGCAAATAGAATTAAGCAAGAATTAAGCGAAATACAAAAAGCATTGTTTAAATGGTCGGAAGTTGGAGATAGTATTGCAGATGATATTATAAGAGATTTAAAAATGTTTGAAAAAGAAGCAAAAGAGTTGGGGTTTAATGCGGAGATACAAATTGATTATTCTAATGCAAGTGATGTGTTTAAAGAATATGCTAAACTAGCTCAGAAATATGAAAAGGAAGCAAAATCAATTTAAAAATGCAAAATAAATTTAACTAAATTATATATTAATATGAAGTCAAACAATGTGATTGAAAAAATCAAAGACGTTCTTAACCTTAACGAAGAAGTTAAGCTAGAACAAACTAAGCTGGAGAACGGCACAGTTATAGAAGCAGAAAGCTTTGAAGAAGGCAAAGAAGTTTTTATAGTTAGTGATGACGAAAAAATAGCTTTACCAGTTGGTGAGTATATCCTAGAAGATACTCGACTTTTGGTAGTTGAAGAAGAAGGGGTTATTGCTGATGTTAGAGAAGTATCTGACGAAGTGCCAGCTGTTGAAACTGAAGAAGGTGAAGAAGTAGAAGAGGAGCTAGCAGAAGAAGACGACCTTATTAGAGATATGATGGGAAGAATCCAAAACCTAGAAGACGCTATTGCGGACATTAAATCTAAAGAAGGTTTAAAAGAAGAATTATCTGCTATTGAAGCTGGAAACAAATTAACTGTTGAATTATCACAAGAAATTCCAGTTGAAGTTCAAGCAGAATTAAACGAGCCAAGCGCAGAGCCTATTGTATCGAATCCAGAATCATTCAAAACATTATCTAAGTTTAAGATAGGTGCTAACAGGAAGCTTAACACAATGGACAGGGTATTATCAAATTTTAATAAATAACAACTAAAAATAAATAAAAATGAGTTTAGCAATTACAACTAGTTATGCTGGTGAATTTTCAGGAAAATATATCGCAGCAGCGTTATTGAGCGGAGACACCTTAGCAAACAACGAGATTACAATTCTACCTAATGTAAGGTATAAATCTGTAATACAAAAGGCAAGTACTGATAACATCGTAAAAGATGCGTCTTGTGATTTTGTAACAAATCAAGGTACTTTAACCTTAACAGAGCAGGTTCTTGTAGCTGAAGAGTTCCAAGTAAATCTACAATTATGTAAAAAAGAGCTTCACCAATCTTGGCAGGCTTTAGAAATGGGATATTCTGCATTTGCCGATGCTCCTGCTTCTTTTACTGATTTCGTTTTAGCTCACGTTGCTGGCAAAGTAGCTGACAAAACAGAAAAAAATATTTGGCAAGGTGTTAATGCAAACGCTGGTGAATTTGACGGTCTAGCCGTAAAAATCGCTGCTGACGCTGCTTTACCAGCAGCACAAGACTTAGCTAAGGCAGCTGTTGACCCAGCTACAATTATCGCTGAACTTGGACGTGTGGCTGATGCAATTCCTACAACTGTTTACGGTAATGAAGATTTAAGAATTTATGTAGCTTCAGATATTGCACGTGCTTACACAAGAGCTTTAGGCGGTTTTGCTGCTGCTGGGGTTGGTGCAAATGGTTTTGACAATAAAGGAACAAACCAAGTGTTAAGTTCTTTATTCTTTGATGGAATTCAATTAGTAGTTTCAAAAGGATTAGCTTCTGGAACTATGATAGCTGCTGAGAAGTCAAACTTATTCTTTGGAACTGGACTGTTATCTGACCAAAACGAAGTGAGAGTTATTGATATGGGAGAAACTGATGGAAGCCAAAACATTCGAGTGGTAATGAGGTTTACAGCAGGGGTTCAGTATGGTGAAATAACTGATATCGTACTTTATTCTTAATAACTAATTAATTAATTTTAAAAAGGGGTGGGTTCTGCCTACCCTTTTTTATTTAAAAAAACTATAAAATTATGGGTTGTCTAATAACAAGCGGTCGTAAAGTGCCTTGCAAGTCGGCAGTAGGTGGTATTAAAACTATTTACTTTGCAGATTTTGGAACTTTAGGAGACGCAACAATCGTAGCTGGCGAAATAACAGCATTGGCAGGAACTCCAACTTGGTTTCAGTTTGACGTAAAAGGTAGTTCTTCTATGGAAACGGCTATCAATAGCTCTAGGGAAAATGGTACTACTTTTTATGATAGTACACTAAATATGACTTTAACATTTCAAGATAAAGCTACACAAGAAGAATTGAAATTAATAGCTCACGCACGTCCTCACGTATGCGTGGAAGACTATAATGGGAATTATTTCTTAGTAGGTCTAGAAAATGGTGGTGATGTAAACGGAGGAACTATTGTAACAGGAGCAGCAATGGGAGACTTAACTGGTTACACGTTAACGGTTAACGCTCAAGAAACTGCACCGCCTTACTTTGTAACGCCAGCAGTGATTACAGCTGATGCTTCAGCGGTTCAAATTGACCCAACAGCATAAGGATTGATTTAATTGTTTAAAAGGGGGTTATCTTAACGGATAACCCTTTTTTTATTTATATACAATACAAAATTATTTAGTTTTCTTTATATATTAATATGCAAGTAATACAAACAAGCGGAAATAAAACTTTTAACGTAATACCTAGGGTTTTTACAGTAGGCGATTTAACAGTTACAATTACTAGTGAAAGTACAAACACACCCGTAAGTGTAGTTAGCGCATCTTCTATAAATGGAAACTTCTTACAGTTTGCCTCAGTATTTGGAACTTTAGTAGAAGGGCAGTTTTATATACTAAACGTAAGTAATGGCTCTGAAATAATTTATAAA
>Ga0209092_10002871_pt1 | contig 15445 bp, 10 predicted proteins | sample FraStrMetagenome_FD_187446 | JGI IMG/M metagenome (GOLD analysis project Ga0209092, IMG submission 187446) | Marine eukaryotic phytoplankton communities from Arctic Ocean - Fram Strait ARC3M Metagenome (SPAdes) (version 2) | ecosystem: Environmental > Aquatic > Marine > Oceanic | place: Fram...
TTAACTTTGATCAAGTCATGACTTGATCTTAAACACTAAATAGGCCTTTTCTCCATCGCGTGCTTAAAGATGGATTTGTTAACGTGAATGAAAACTTTACGTCGAGAAAAGCTACTTCTTGCTAAAAGTGCCATCATAGTGTACTGTTTCGTCGCAAATTATTAAGAGTATTGTTTCAATCACACCAATTCTCACAATCCAAGCAAACAAAAAAACTTGCCAACACAAATAATGGCGAAAAAGGAACAGGTTTCTGATGTGGAACTAGGTCCAAGTGAAGATAAAGAAACAACTATAGAGACAAAAACAGATACAGTGACACCCACGACTGAATTAAATGAAATGCAAAAATCAAAACTAAAGAATAAGCTAGTAATCGCATCTGGTCTCATTCTTACAGCGGTGGTCATTGGAATAGCTGTTCCTTTAGGTCTTAGGAGTCGCGATAGGAGGAATAGGGGATTTGAACCTGTAGGAAACCAACGTACAGATGAAGAAATGATGAGTAATAGTCTTCAATTTCAGGAATTCAAACTTCCAGTATCTCTTCGTGAATTTAGCAGCGATATTCTATCAGGTTATAACACGTGCGGTGATCTCAAAGACGATATAGAGCAAGCCTTGAACGATTTTGCTAACATTATAATTGAAGAAGACATGAACAATTTCATTTCATATGATGATTTTGGATACTACAACGGCCGTGGCGAGGTAATGGTTGCTGAAGGACAACCGGTGATGATGGAGATGGCACAAGCAGATACATTTGAAATGTCTTCAACGAGTGCTGCTGACAGTAGTATCAGTAGCAAAGAAGCTTCCTCTTCTATTACAGAAGATAGCTTTGGAACTAATAATCAACATGAAGATGTCGATGAAGCAGATATTGTAAAATCAGATGGAACCTATGTTTACACAGTTTATGGAATGGATATTGTTGTTTTGAATACCAACGGAACAGAAGTTTTTAGATTAGATTTATCAGAAACTTTAAGAGATGACGATGATGACGACTACAACTACGTAGCCGATGATGATAATGATGACCAAGGGTTCCCAATCGTTATGGAAGAAGGAACTGCTGAAACCGTCTCCATATCTAACCTCGACATTTCGGATACTAGCCAAGCCACTCAAATATCAGGTAGTGACAACAATCAAAACAGAAAAATGCGAAATATGTATCACTACTCTGGATCTATTCGTTCCTTATTGCTTCATGAAAACCGTCTAGTTGCTATCCTATCAGGATACAACTATGACTATCGTTCACTATCTTCTTCCACCACAGAACTTGTTTACATTCATATAGACTTAAATAATGGTGCCCTTTCTGTTGATAACAACGATGACAAACATCTATCTACTTCTATTAACGGAGAATTTCAAGCAGCACGTTTGATAGATTCCAATGTTCATATTGTTACTACTGCGTACATTTCCCATTGGAGTTTTTCAAGAAAGCTGAGTAGATATAGCACAAGATATAACGGTTTAGATGATGTTGAATATGCCAAAGCAGCCTTAGAGAAAGCGGAGACGCTCATTGCTTCCTATGCAAACCATTTAATTCATGAATTGCTAATCAAGGACGATACACGAACTATCGAATTGGATCTAGACACGATGAAGGAGAAGAAACATTTGAATGGAAATGAGGATATTATAGATTTCGAATCCATGATGAATTCACTCCCACCAAAAACATGTCAGCACATCGCGAAACTTTCTACTTATCAAAATGGTAAAGATGAGACTGAAAATTTCACAGGAATAGAAGGTGTTTTGAATGGGTTTGTGCGGATTTTTAGCTTTGATATTAAATCTGGTCCAGCTAAAACAGAAAATACAAGCACATCAGCTTCATTCGTTCCAACAGGGTATGCTGATGTCTATGCAACTAGTGATATGCTTTTTTTGGGAGGTCGAGGATGGGCCAAAACAGATAGACCTACTCCAGTGGCAGATGAAGCTGATGTTGAGGATCTTCCTTCCTCAGATGTTACGTATGTAACAGCTTTTCAATTAGATGGCACATCTGCAATTCCTAAAGCAACCGGGGTTATTCCAGGATATACTTTAAATCAATTTTCTTTTGATTATTATGGAGGTCATTTAAGAGTTGCTACTTCTACAAGTGAAGTTCGTGTTTGGAACGAGCAATCATGGGAATCAAAAATTATTCGAGAATCAACGAATCAAATTATTGTGGCACAGATTGAAGATTCAAGCATTCAAATTGTGGGTCTATTAGAAGATTTGGGAATTTCGGAACGTATTTTTTCGGTTCGTTTCCTCCAGGATCGAGCCTTTATGGTAACATTTCGCCAGATTGATCCTTTTTACACCATTGATTTGAGTGTGCCAACTAATCCTGTGATGAGAGGAGAATTAAAGATTCCAGGATTTTCCAACTATTTACATCCGGTAGATGACGACTACATTTTAGCTGTTGGTCAGGATGCGGATAATCGTGGTTTTCAACTCGGATTACAAATCGCTCTGTTTGAAGTATCTGATTTGGACAACCCAAAACAGATAGCAAAGCATGTTGTTGAGAAATGGTCTTCAAGTACATCTCAACACGATCACTATGCCTTCAGATACCTTCCTCTTTCTCAAAAACTTATACTACCTATTTCTACAGGTGACTTTGATGGCTTTCATGTTTTTGACATCAATCCACCTAGCTCTCTTTCATCTGTCACTACTAATACAAAACTGGAAGATGGAATTGTATTTGATTTTGCCATCTCTCATTTTGATATTGAAGACGAGCATAAAAATGGATTCAAGTGCTACGGGTTCAATTACTTGACACCTAGAAGTTTGGTGTTTCAAGGAGATGTCATTACTTTAAAGGGCCATGCAGTTCTTCGTTATGATTTGGCGACGGGAGAAAGGCTATCCCGAACTGATTTAGATGAAAACTTAAACGAAGGGGATGGTCATATGTGCTATGGCTGGTATCTATGGTAGACCAATTGTCTTTATAGATTATTAATGTGGTTGAGTCAAAGTAGGGTAGAATAATTTCGATATACATAAAATAATTGCACAAATTGAAAATAGAAATTATTTTACTTTCATAAGAAACATGTTGATGTGAATGTCGTGAGTATGTTTACAGCACTCCAAAAACAAAAACGTATCCCGTTCCTCTGATAGAAAATAGATTTGATTTTGTCACTGTGTATTTTATCGTGACAATTCCAAAACAGAGTCTGGAAATAAAAAAGGACGTTCTTCCAATAGCAAAATTCTTTGTCCTGAAGGTAAAATATGTAAAAATGAACAAAAACTTTTGCATCTAAACACACAAAATGTTTCATACTTTGAAGCACAGTTGCTTTAAAAAGTGGTAATACATCAAATTGACAAAACAAGTATTGTGGAAATGAGAATATATAAAAAAGTATGCTTTTCAAGTGTACCATGGGAGCTCTGACTTGAATCAATGCTTTGAACGGAAACGTCCTCAATAGGGTCATTTTCAGGTAAAGATTCTTTCGTTGTGGATTCCTCTGTTTTCTCAGTTCCTTGAGATGTTGATGTGTCGATGTCTATCTCAAATTCTGGCTCACTTATTGGCTCTGATTCTTTTTCGGGCGGTTCCATTTGTTCACCTTCTGTGGACAGATCGCAAGATTCATCTCCAAACTCACAGCAATCGCCAGAGCACTGCGCCTGACTATCAAAACAAGACGATAATTTGTCTTCTAGGAAAATTCCATCACACTGACCACCAGTATTCCCGCTTCCCATGTTATCTTCACTCAGCTGGAGAAAGGAATCCTTGTCAATGTAGACTGGTCCTAAACGGGCAGAATTTTCTAGGAAGGATGAATTCTCATGAATAAATGCATGAGCATTTCCAATGTTTGTAAAGATTGCAAGCTAAATCAAATACGACAATATAAGTAACGTAACATTTAGAAAGGAAATTAGGAATAAATTCAACGCATTTTGAGACTTACCTCATCAGCTTCGTTCTCAACAAAAGTTGTATCAATTAATTCTGCAGCTCCCCCGAAATTGAAAATTGTTGCAAGTTCATTTTTATTTCCCTATAGAGAGCATATATTTAGATAATGTTGAATTTCATTCTAAAAAATATTATCGAAAGGATCTGGAAAACTCACCGTGAAGGAACAGTCGACAAAAACGCAACTCATTGAAAATTTTATGGAAGGTTGTAGATCTCTATGATTCAAAGCGGACAAATATTTAGCATCTTCAAGTTTTGCTTTATTCACATCTTCCATGGTATATGGCTGATTTGCCACCAGCTTTCTATTTCGCCTTTGTTCTTCTGGAGTGTAATGAATAAAAGTCGCTGCACTACCAGTGTTATTCTGAAATTGGTTAGCACCATGGCATAAATAACCAACAAATAATCAATTTCCAGTTAACACCTATTTTTATATGACAATAAAATGTTCTAAACAATTACTTACTTTCCAATGAGAGTCTAGGAAAATTACATGGGAAGCAGGATGAGCATCACCAAATATACTTGCTATTTTGGCCTCCGTAAAAGTTAGACCCATCAAGTAGACCTCTTTCGCGATAATAAAGTCTGGGAAATAAAAATGAAAATCACCACCTGTAATGGTACAATTATTGTCTGATTTGCCGTCTTCCCCACAGGTAAAGAAACTATTTGCCAAGCCTGGAATAATAGGTGATTCACCGTCTGAATCCTCAGGATCCACGCTACTTGCTATCTTGAATGTAGTTTCAGGGCATAGTACATAATGAAAAAAGTCTGGTGGATCATTATCTTCAAAAATGTAATATGTCATATCAGTGATAATGTCATCGTTCAGCAGGTCAGTGCTTGTATATCCCATCATGGTATTGTTTGAGGGACAAGGACCCCTTCCAGCGTATTCAGGTTGAGCAGTGACGCTTTGCATGAAGCTTACAAAAGTAAAAAAGCAAAGCTTCCGACACAAATTCATGATTCTCTCAATTGGGTAATTAAAAGAGGAGAGAAATCACAACAAATCAAATCAATTAAAATGTACCCTTCGAGATGAAAGATGTCATTTTTTTATAAAGGTTTCATCGTACCGTACCAGCAAGATCTTGGAAAAGTTGCAGTCACGTTTGTTAAAATTGGTCCAATATTTAAATATAATTAACGGTGCATTTTAACGATTGTTGGACAACGTATAAATTATGTAGTCTAATTAATTAATAGAGAGGACATAATTAAAATAAACATTCTTTCAATATATATTCTTTTGTGATCAATGTTGTGGTGCATTCATCTTCATTTCGGAGTTAAAATGAATTGAAACAAGAAAATAATTGCTGTGGGCTTTCTCATTGAAGAGAGTGACACAAATGATAATTCGAAAAGTCACCAAAGCATTGTATTTTGGAATGGTAAGCTAAAGTTAATGCTATTCATACGAATTGTGAGGATTTTCATTTGAAATTTTGCTCCTTTCTATTTTAAAGTATGAAACAGGGGTGTGTGTTTTTCGTGTGCAACTTCATTGCGCTAAGGAATTAGTTGGAACAATTGAATCTATTAAACATCTCTTTCAATAAGTATAGTCACAACTGTATTGAGCATTTAATTTATCATATGCTTAACAACGGAAAAAGTTTCTTAATTCTTCGACAACGTAAAAAAGTTCACTGATTGCATGCGAAAGAAAGAATATAAATACTTCATTTTATCCGAACACAAAATGAAATTCTTAATCATCAAAAAACAAATCACAGGTTTCATCTCCAAACGCACAGCAGTTTCCAGTACATCTCAAGTCTCTATCCAAGCACAATGAATTAACGTCTTCCATGAAAATGCCATCGCATTGGCCTCCAATGTTATCACTTCCTTCGTTATCTCTACTCAGCTGCAGATAAGAATAATTATCAATAAATACAGGTCCTAGGCGGGCAGAGTTTTCATGAAATGATGTATCTTCATGTATAAAGGCATGTGCGTTTCCAATATTCGAGAAGATGGCAAGCTGTGACAGAAGCAGGAATAAATAATGTAAATAAGAAATAGAAAATATTGATAACATTAATAGATCATTTTGGAAACTTACGTCGTTTGCGTTATTTCGAACAAGTGTAGAGTTGATTAATTCTACCCCTCCACCCAAATTAAACAAAGTCGCAAGCTCATTGTCATTTTCCTGTGCAAAGGAATTTTGATTAGTGTAATTCATTCCTAAACAAAAGAATGAGAGAACATGAATTTGTTTCGACTCACCTCAAAAGTGCATTCATAGAAAACACAACTCATGGAATATTTCATAAAGTGTTGCAAATCCCTATGATTTACATCAGGAAATGATTTCACGTCTTCAAGCATTGCTTCATAAAGCTCTTCCAAGGTATATGGGTCGCCTACTACTAGTTTTCTGTTACGTCTCTCTTCATCTGGAGTGTAATGAACATACACAGAAGCTCTACCAGTATTATTCTAAAAAATGAAATATAAAAATGAATTCAATTGACATGTTCTATCACATAGGTTGACGTTCATGTGCATGACTTACTTTCCAATGGCAGTCCAAAAAGCTCACATGAGAAGAAGGATGAGCATCTCCATACACACTTGCCGCGTTCGAGTTTTCAAATGTTATACCCAGCATGTAAACTTCTTGAGCGATAATGAAATCCGGAAAATAAAAATGAAAATCTCCACCTGTAATAGTACAGTTATTCTCTGATTTTCCGTCTTCCCCACAGGTAAAGAAACTATTTGCCAAACCTGGGATAATGGGTGATCCACCCTCACTATGCTCAAGGTCAAGAGTATTTGCTATCTTGAATTCTGTGTCAGGACAAAGCACGTAATGAAAAATCTCTGGGGGGTCTTCGCCATCTCCAAACATATAGTACTGAACATCTTGAACAATATCTTGATTCAACAAGTCCGTATCGTTATATCCAATGATGGTTTCGTTTGAGGCACATGGATTGCGCCCAATGTAGTTGGGTTGTGCAATGACTGCATGGATGTAGTGAGCAAAAGCAAAAATAAAAAGTTTCTTCATCATGTTGAGATATGGTGAGTTGTGAGACAGAAGTAGAGTTTGTGATTTTTTGCTTGCAGCAGGTAGATTACATAGGATTTCAATTAAATGTACTATTCATATACGTATCTTAAATATTCTATGTACATCTTTTTCTGCCTGCTTACATGAGTCACAACCGAAAAAAATTGAGCATAAGCCACAATTGTGCTGACCAACTCCCGCTTAAAACTCAATGAGGAAATAAATTTGACAGCAGGGGGGAGAATTCAGGTCCTATCTTTTTCATTATTGGTTCTAATTTCCTTGGCTTAAAAATGTGGCTTGCTGAAGATTCTCTTTATTTTCCAAAGATTTTTCGATCTTGTAAATGATATAAGCTTCTTTTGCTGTGAGTTTAATACTTTTCACATGAAAATGTAAGAACTGTTATTCCATAAAGTAAAGTTTCATAGATTGGGAGTAACATTTAATTTTAGAATAATGGAAACACAAAAATTATAAAACAATCTTTGGATAAAATTTAAAGATCAATATCATGCGGAATGACTGCAGTCTGATTACTACCAAGTGCGAATCTTGCAGAAGCTGGAATAGAATGGAATAAGGCAACAGAAAGCATAGCACCAGGCCAATTCCAAGGCCACAGAAGATTTGGGCTCTTTGGTATTAATTCAAGAACCGTCAAACCTCCCCTGATCATTCCAAAATAATCAGCAAGGACGCTTCCCACAATAAGTTGCAAAATGCCATCCCAATATCTCCCTTCAATCTCAACTACAATTACTGCTTCAGTTTCATCCAGTCGTCTTCTTCTATTCATTTCATGTGCGACCTTATTTACTTTTTCTGTCATAGCTCCGTGCATTTTGTGATTGGGATCGGTGTATGCATTGAACCATAATTCGCTGCTTCCTTTCGCAACAGACACACTAGCAATGGCCATTGCCTGTTGGTCAGATGGGACGTTTTCCATACTTTGAAGGTCATCCATCACCACTGTTAGTTCATTGATTACTTCTTCAAAGTTGTCAGCGTTCATGTTCACGATAGTAGATTCTGTCACAGTGAGAAGTTCCTTTATATCTTTATTGAAACCTTCTGGGTATTTTATTTCTTGATTATTGCCAGTGTTTCCAGAATAAAACTCATCCATTGTGGTTTTGTAGACAAATGAATCACAGAAGGAGTCTTGGTTGGGACAAAAAGAAGATGCCATTACTTCTCCTACGTTTGACATGAGGTCAAATTCAGACTCAGGTAATCTTTCAGAGTATTTGTTACTTAGTTTTTCAAAAGCTTCATTATGTAGTTCACCAACTTTTTCTGGGTTAATATCGAATAACATCGGTCTTTCTTGAAGCCTTTTGAATGGATCCCTTTCATCTCGCTTTTTATCTTCCCTTCTTTTCTCTGTTTTATCCCTAATCAGAGCTGGGTATTTACAATAGAAAATTGGTATCAAGTGAGTTCAGTTGTTCAAACGTGAATACAAACAATCATTTTTCTGTCTTACTTCTTTGAGAATCGATTGAGCGGAGCTTGGCATTCGAAACTGCCAGAGTTGTTAGGAGAGCAAAAGTTGATACACGCATTTCTATTGGAGGTCGCTGTAATCAAAAATGAAATGAAATGAGTTGGGAAATCAGAATATGAGATTGCGAATTGTAAACGCGTATTTTTGGTGGTAGAATAGGTGAGATGAAATCTTTTTGTCTTCGGTGCCTTCTGATTCCCGCCTAATCAAAGTTCTCTAAGAAATAAATTTAAATCGGGGGCAAGTTCAAAAGCCTCAACCGTAATAGAATTCATCAACAATCAAAGATCGCTCTAATTGGAATTACATTATTTAAGTGACATCGATCACACTAGGTGGTAAAATAACACGTTGATTGTTTTGAATCGGCACAATTAAGTTTTTAACAGTATCATTTACATAAATTTTTCCAGAGTGGGAACTTATTAGTGTAAGTGAATCTCCTAATTGTTTCATTATTCGTAAATTAAAACTACCATAAACAATCTAAACGTTATGATAATACACATGAAAATTGTCAATTAGGTCATAATGCACGAATGAAAGCTGCCACAACGAATCTATTTATCAGAAAAATAGTTCAGTTCAAAACATAGGTTTAAAACTGGCAAAATCTCATTTAGGTAGGTCAAATATTGAGTGGCCGTTCAGTAACCCTATCGAATCCGTCTGAACGTTTTTATCTCATGAATTTTCTCTCTCCATAGTGTCACATAAATCTTGAGCCTCGTGCATTTCATATTTAACGATGTAAAAACAGCAGCGTTATTTTTATGTCTGCTTTTCCTGGGTTATCTGCTCTCTTTGTCGGAGTAAGACCAATTAAATATATAAGATTTTTTTCAATGTTCATCAAAAGAATTTTCTTTTGGAAAATAATGGTTCTAATCATCGAAGGTACTGTGCTGCTGCTGTTAACTTCACACATGCAGCGTGTTGAAAATTGCCCAAAAAAAAATAGCGAAGAATTTTAGATAACACGAATGAACAGATCTAACCAAAATGCATTAGATAATAAAATGGAAATGCATTAGTACTACTTTCTGAATAACATGAATAGATTTTATTTTCAGAAAATTGAATGAGGTGCCGCATCTCGAAAAATCATATATTGGTTGGAGTCCTTTGTAGCTTTTGCGTTGCGATTGATCGGAATAAATGAATGGTAACTTTCTTTAATAAGGCCAAAAACGATGCGTTTGCTTTGAGAGGCAGTTCCATCAAGAACTCCGTGCACTTAGCTTCTGGTTCACTCTTGAAACTAAAACTCAAGCAAATATAATAACAATTTGTTTTTAATGCTTTCGTTTAGTTCATCAATTTTAGTTCGGATACTTACCTCTTTGATAAAATGATGAACAGAAACTATAGTATTGATTTAGCCCCTTATGCATGACTGAATTTGATATGGATTTAAAGTCAATTAGATTTCTATACATTTACTTAGACAATACTGTACCTAGATAGATCATTTTTCTGGCTAAAATATTCTTTTCATTAAAACCTGTACGACTAAAAATTATGTTACATAGGATCATTTTCACGAGTCCCGGAAAAAAGCGTGACAGTCTAAAATTTAAAGAATTTTTTGCTTGTTTCATCAAATATTACATAGCTGAGAATTGCAAATGTCAATCAACTGATAGGTATTTTTTCAGAATTCTTTCAATGCAAAATATCAAACTACTATCACATTTAGTCACTTTTTCCTTAACACACCAAAATGCGTTCAACAACCTTGTTTTTCTTAGGAACGCTATCATGCTCAAGTGCAAAACTTGGGAAAGGTAATGACAGTAAAGGTTAGTGTTCGGCTAATTCTGTTTTTGTTAGTGCATTAGTCTGATAAATCCCAATCATGCTAATTCCTTTTTTCACATTATGTTCAGATGGTAAATTCGAGAGGCTCGGGGACAGAGAACACTATTTGGAAAAAATGAAACCTACAAATGTTGGAGATTTTCACACAGATGCATTTCACAAGCTTGGAGAAGTATATTCTGAAAAAGGACCGAGTAGTGATTTCGAACTTATGCAAAATATCGGTGAGGTGATGGCTTCATTTTGCCCGAGTCAGGACACTTTATGTGATGCCTTTGTATATAAAGCCACTATAGAGGAATTTTTCGTAGCTAGTAATGGTGGTCCACAAATTGAATATCCAAAGGGCTTCAATGAAGATTTAAAGGAAGCTCTTGATATCACAGAAAATATGATTAACACACTGAATGCGGACAATGTTTACGAAGTTGTAGATGAGTTGGAAGTGATTATTGACGATATAGAAAGTATGAAAAGTATTAACTCTGATGAACAAAATCTTGCCATTGCAAGCGTGTCTGTTGCAAAGGAAAGCACAAAATTATGGCACGATGCGATGACAGACTCTGATCATAAGTTACATAATTTAGTTATGGACAAAGCAAAACATTTTAGAAGAAGAAGACTTGATGAGTCCCCAGAATTAATTACTATCGAATTTGAAGGTATTTATTGGGACGGATTATTTGGATCAGGTGGACTTCTGCAAGGTGTCGTGAAGGCAGACTATCGTGGTACACTAAATGGTGGGCTTGGTTTGATTGAAACTGTTCCTGAAAATCCTTTACTTCTCTGGCCTTGGAACTGGCCTATACTTGCATTTTATGTGGCAGCATTTCACTCCATCCCAGCTTCAGCACAGTTCATATTCGGAAGAAACAGCACTGCCCTTTTGCGTTGAATGAGGTGATCCTTGCAAAGATACTAACATACAATCATTTAAAGAATTGTAAAAGAATTTATTATTATGTAATTTTATGAGTACTACTTCCAAAATCAGACTTTAATTTCGATGGTATTGAAGCAATTTCCTTGATGTCATTAGCTATTCATTTGTGTCGAAAATTTTAATCTAGACAGAGTTGATTCCAAAAAACTTACTTATTTATAGAGAAATGTGATGACATGACTGTTGCTAGAGGTACTGTTTTTAAAAGAGGGTTTATAAATTTTGAATATATTCAGCCTTTTTAATCGTTGCATTCAGTCGTGCATTTTTCAAGAACAAGCTCAAGGTGAATATTAACCTCAATTAGATTTAGTGCTACACGATTGTTTGAAATGATGCATTTATGTTTGTTTGTTTGTTTTGCGATAAGGTAGTTGACGAAATACTTTGTTTCATTCGTGTTTGGTTTAAGAGATAAATTCAAATGTTAAGAACTCCGTCCTTCTAACGGAATTTAGGTCGTGTTGAGTTGACCCCAGAACTAAAAGTCTGCGAAGATAATTCCATGTATCTTTGCAAAAGTCCTCAAAAAATTAGTAGATGGAATTAATATCACGATTCGATATGGTGATCGTTGCATTAATGTGAGTGTAATATTTGAATTTAAATAAAGTTCGGCGTGACCTCTATTTGATCCCTTACACACGTTAAGAAACATTTTCAAACCACAACAATCCATATATTTTCTCAGTCGTAGAAGGCAACGAATATTGTATATTGAATGTTTATCTGTTTCAATTGTGTACCATGAGTTCCTCCAAATGGCTTGGATATATTTACGTTAAAAAATATTGAAAATAAGGGGCCACCTAAATGAAGTTTTACGATAAATTTAATATAAGAGAACTAAACGATATTGTGGCTTAAATAGTGTCATCAAATTATTTTCTTAGATTTCAATATGTATGTATTGTTGTTCTAAAAGTTGATTAGCGTAGTGTGACTAAATTGAATTTTGTTTAGATTGGGAAATTCCCTCCCACAAGATACACATTGCTATTCACAAATTTCACAATTAAAATTAGAGGGGGAAGTACAGAAAATAGTACAGACCGACAAGCCTAATAATACAAACAACAACAGAACTGTTAATTTCCATCAACAATTTAAACAATGAAAACAGCCTCGATCTTTATATTGCTTTTTTCTCTCCTCGTAACAGCTTCTGCTGCTGATGGAAGAGCAACAAACCTTAGAGGTAAGGCAGCAGTGTGCATCTTCAATTGTATAATATATGTAGCCCTGACTGACTTTTATTGGATACTGGATTTATATCAGAATTAAGAAAAGGTGACGAAAAAGGCGACAAATCTAAGGGTAAAGACAAGAAAGACAAGGCGAAGAACGATAAAAATAAACCTGGAAAAGGCAAAACTGAAGTGGGCTTCATTAAAGGCAGGTTTGAAGACCGATTTAAGGACACAAGGCCATTTGAGGATCTCGACATTGAAAGCCTTATGGATTTAGATTATAAGGATGCAGGAACTCTTCATAACGCAGCCTTTGAGGTTTTGGCTCTTTCTATTGATACGAATAAAAATCAAATAAATCCCATGGAACTAATGATGGAAGTGAATAATATCATGGGAGCTATGTGCCCTGCTGGTGATATGATTTGTGAGAGTATGACATCTAAAGCTACCGTCAGGGCATTCCAACAAGAAGAAACCCATTCTGGTGTTTTGACCTTCCCTGATTCTATGGATAACAAAGTTGAACAACATTTAAGATTAGCGCAAACAGTAATTCAAAGTATGGACGGCTCTAATACTGAAGATGCTATTAACATGTTACAAAAAATTGAAGATGACCTTGAAGCTATGCGAGACGTAGTACCAGAATACCAAAATGCCGGGATTGCAAGTGTTTCCGTAGCAAGGAAAAGTGCTGAATTATGGACCAAAGTATTTGAAGACGAAAAACACCCACTTCACATGATGGTGCTTCAAGAAGAAAAGATTACACACGATGATAGACGTTTACAAGCCGGCATTGATGTTACTGGCACAGCAGTTAATGTTACCGTTCAAGTGAACTACGACATTATCATTGACAACGTTCAGGAAGCTGTTGTGGAAACTGTTGCAGCAGCCCTGCAAGCCGTTGAAGGCGTTGTAAATCTTGTCAATGTCGTCATTACAAATATGGTAAATCTTACTGTCGAAACCATTGCTGCAACTGTTGAAGCTGTAAGAGAGGCTGTTATGAGTGTTGTAGATCAGGCAATTCAAGTCGTTGTGACCGTTAAGAATTTAGGTCAGGCAGTTGCCCAAGGTGCAGTCCAGGTAGCGACTCAAGCTGTTGATACAACTGTCGCTGTGGCAAATGCAACTGTTCAGGCTGGTATAACTGTGGCAACAACCGCTGCAACTGTTGTAGTGGACACCGTTGAAACAGGTGTTGACGCAACGGTTGCACTTGCCAATGCCACAATCCAAGCTGCTGGTGCCGTAGTTGATGCCACTATTGATGTTGCGGTAGCTGTTGGAGGTGCAGTAGTTGAAACCGCGGTTGACGTTGTTGAGACAGTTGCTGAGGGTGTTGTCGAAGTTGTTGAGACGGTTGCTGAGGGTGTTGTCGAAGTCGTCGAAGAAACTGTAGAAACTTTGAAAGAAGCGTTCTCAAGGATATCGAGCATCATTGATGCAGACTTTGTGGGTGCATCTAATGGATCAGCGGCAATGGTGGATCTTGTTGTTGGGAATCCTACCTATTTATTCCCTCTCAATTGGCTTCCTTTAGGTGTTGTTGTTGCATTTTGGTACTCATTCCCCGCTTCTGCAGCAGCTGCTTTCAGGATCGCCATGCGATAAGCAGACATAACACACTAATTTTATCTGTGAAAAGTCTCTAGTTTATCAAATAGAAGTTTGGTCCATCTATGTATGTTTAATAAAATAAATATCCTATCTCCTTCATAAATAATGATGAATTTGTACAATATTCTTTCCGCGCAACTTAGGGAACTGGGTATAGTTTTAAATGTATTCATTTCTATTCATCATGAGGTGAAGATAGGATTCACGCTACAAAAGTAGAAAAGTATCTTGGACATTGTGATATATTATTAACACTCATTGCAAATATCTTCTGTCCAAGAAGCGGCTTTACTGATGAAAAGAGTAAATACAATAATAATAAAAGCAATAACAAATAACAAATATTTGTACTTCAAATAAAGTACTCTCAGTTTGATTAAAAACAACTCCTTTCCTTCTATGGAATTTATTCAAGAATTTCGAGGTTCCAAAATTATGAGCATAAGTTTTTTATGGTTTTTTAGTTTTCTCTCTTATTATACGAAAACTCAATTCTAGTACGTCACAAAGTTGATTGCTATTTATTTATTAATTATCTCAGCATAATGAACTTTCATGCAGCAGCTTGGAATATTTCGTGTTCAGTATTGTATATAGAATTCAACGCACAAGTTCCTATGATTACCATTCATGTGCTTCGTATCTTTAGAACAAATATTCTCATATTAAATTTTTATCCTTTGATCCTATACATCAAATTCTTTCTCAAGTTCTGTGATGTTCCCGTGTCAAATATAACTCTTGAACAAGAACTTCTTTTATGAATAATGAGGCATATAAAGCTATATTTTTGTATTCATTCCCTAAATTGAAGTGCAGATAAAATGAGAAATTTGATTTATACTCATCGCCCGAAGAATACAGTAAGAAGATATTCTCCTCCTCCATATCCACTACCATGTTTGTTTTACCACATAAACAATCGTAATTGGAGAGCAACCATTCTTCGTTGTCAAACACATCCCCACGAAGCTTCCTATACAGATAGATGGGAAAATACAGCACTGCATATAGCATGTCGTTTCGGTGCGCATAATGCTGTTCCTTTGGATGTGATACTTATTTTACTGGACGTTTGTTCCACTAACGCGCAAAACGTAGATGGTTGTACACCATTACATCTTGCATGTTCCCATCGGTCTTCAGCAGATGTTATTCATGCTTTGCTCGAAGCCAGTCGCCGAGAAATAGCTACAAGACCTTCGCAATCCATATCTGCTTTCAAACTTCATCATTCATCACAATGTATGGATGATTACGATGATGATGAAGCCCTTGTTGAAGTTGAATCATTTTCAAAAAAAGAAACAAA
>Ga0209092_10002872_pt1 | contig 15440 bp, 16 predicted proteins | sample FraStrMetagenome_FD_187446 | JGI IMG/M metagenome (GOLD analysis project Ga0209092, IMG submission 187446) | Marine eukaryotic phytoplankton communities from Arctic Ocean - Fram Strait ARC3M Metagenome (SPAdes) (version 2) | ecosystem: Environmental > Aquatic > Marine > Oceanic | place: Fram...
GATCTATTCGAGAATACTGTGTAGGCCTCCTGTTGCAATTGAGGGTTAGACTCTATCATCAAGAATAGACATCTCCGTTACCAAAACAAAACTTTTTTCTCCCGCCCACGCACTTACCTTGTTTTTCTTTGGTTTTGGGTTATCATCTCAGTTACATATAGCTACCATGTTCTTACCTCAGTTATAGGAATGACCATGATAGGAAATGACCCAGTCAATGTTAGATCGTCGAACCAAGACTCTTGAGCCTGCAATTCGTTTGTTGTCTACTCTCTTGTCTTGATTTAGGTTGTCCCAACCTTTTGCCAATCCTTTTACTTTTCAAGCGTGGGATATCCCCGTGAAGAGTGGATTGACCCAATCAACAGGGACTCCCAATTCGCAGATGTGATCATTGATTGAAGTTGTGCTTGTAGCAGATGAAAAACTGTCTATCGAGAAATTATTATATAGATTCGTTTTTGATACTGAATTACAGGAAGAGTTTAATAGCCTACCTAGCATTCCCTACCAATAGCAATGCAATGAGGACGTAGCCCAACAAACTACATTCAATGAAAGTGATGGAAGTAAGACTTACATCATCAATAATGATGATGTAGAGGATTTAATGCAAGATGAAATGAGTGAAGGACAGAGAACCCCCGTCTCGTCTGGATCTTCCTCATCCTCTCCTCATATGGAAATGATTCAACAGAAACTTAATGATGCTCTAAAAATCCTTTCCCCTCAAGAAAAATTGGAACAAATTCGCCGTCAAGCTAAGGCAAATGCAGAAAGTCAACAGAAGCTAAATCGAAAGTTATTTCCACACCAAAGCAAGATCCTCCTTCAAATCAAAAAAATACCTCGAATAAAAAGTTAGCACCTGCAGATCCTACTGCAAAAACTTCATCTACCACCAAAGAACCAGATCAAAAGAATAAGAAAACCAAAACGTCATGGAAATCTACAGATAATGTTAGCGAGAGCATTGAAGCATCATCAAATGAAAGTATTTCTTCAAATGAATCTGCTAATAATGAATCAAATGATGATGAATCATATGAAGATGACTCAGTTGAAACATCTTCATCTTCGGATCAAAGTTCTGTCGTGCAATTGAAGAAGAAATCAAAAACCTCACGCAAATCCTCGAAAGAGAATAGAGAAAAGACTTCAAAAAGTAAGCGTCTCAAAAAGCAAACTAAAATTAGCATTGCTCGTACTTATTCAAAGTATTATTCAATCAAGCTGAAAGTTGACAAAGCCAATGTACCTGTGAGACAACTCCATAAACATCTCAAAGCTTTTTACAAACAGCTACAGCGGATTGATCCAACTATCATCATATATGCATATAATTCTGAAATCCCATCTGAAGCAATTCTAAAACCAAACGATATGCCAACTGATATCTCAATTATGAAAAAGTTTTTTAGTAACATTAATGTGAAACCAAATGGAGGACATTCTTGGTTCCAAATTTGGCTAGGACACGATGATTCAGTACGAAATATTCTAACAAACATGAAGTATTGGTCATCAGAACAAGATACACATATGTATCATAAGAGACTACAACAGAAGTACTCTGTTAAAGATTATTGGTTGATGTGGTCCACTGAACGCATGGACCCCTTAGTTTTGCATCAAGAAGTATCGCTTGCTCTTTCGAAAATGACAAAAGATACCCTTCATTTTTCATTTAGTTTCGGAAACATTCGCAGAGATCCTAGATTCGATACACGTACTTCTCCAGGAAAATTCAACAAAGCCATGATAATTGAAGCCAAAGAAGAACAGAAAGAATCAGTTTATTTTTTCCTAGGGAGACTTTTCAGTACTAATAGCAAATTATAAATAGTTGGTATGAGCATGAGAATGGTTCCAATGATGAACAATGATTTGCCGTCGCATACGAAAATGAAAGTGACACATCTAATTGCGAAACAGGAACAATATCTGTCAGTACTACGTGTGAAGCCCTGCGTATATCTTCAAGAAATTGATTATTTTAATACTACTTTGAACACCACCCTTCGTGAAATCATTATGAAATTGGAAACGCTCCGCTCCTTTGATACAAAAGGTAATCCCATGCCTGTTTTCACCAATGTCGACTACAGTGAATGGCATTCTTGTTATGTCCTCACATATCCATCACATCTAGAGAAAGAAGCAGAAGATTATATTTCTCAACTACATGCCTTCCTACATTACATCTATGGACCCGAAGTATTACTCATGTTGACAGCTGAAGGACAATCAAAAGCTCAAACATCGACATGGGACTCTGAAAAACTTTGCGCTACATCACATCTTGATCTTGAACTTGATGCTGTGACCTCAGAAACCTCCAATGTTATGTGGCTCCCCGACCTCCAAACTGAACTAGTTCAGTTTGATACTTCAAACTTGAACATAACCAATAAAATCTTCAACAAAGCCACCGATGCGCGGATTCTGTCTCCACCTTTAAACCGTCCGCAGACACTCCGGCACCACCAATTGTGTCGCCTCCGGCAAAACGAGACCCCCCTGCAAAACCTAGTGATGATCAGACTAGGGAATCTGATCCACACAATGATGAAAATACAACCCCCAAGGATGTCGCGAGCACCTTGGGGGCTCCTCTGTAACAGCCCAGACTGCCGTGAACAAGAAGGAGGATTGCCAACTTGCTTCACCAGAGGGGAACTGGGACCAATCCAATACATATTCGTTTTCACAGACTACTTCAAGCCAACCTACAAGCGAAAACCATACATATCCTACATGTACTACATATCCTACGTATCAGAACAAATTAAACACTCAGAATAATGATGTCATCATAAGTCAAATCCAAACCATTCAAGCCACATGTCACAATCTCCATACACATCTACACCATTCTTCATCAACCCATCCAACAATCCATTCAATAACCCCATATCATCCTTTCCACTCAAATGTGTCTACAAGAAATGACGTAAACAAGAAAAAAAGTTCAAGATCTAAGACATTTGGAGATCATATAGGTGAAAAAGATATTGGTCATATTCGAATAGTCAGTCAAAATATTAATTGTTTAGGGGTCGTACCATACAACAATCCGAAACAAGATCGGGCAATTAATTGGTTGATTCGGCACGAAGTTGATATAATTGGATGGCAAGAAGTTGGAATTGCGTTTCATATGCTTCCTCATTCTCAACGACTTTCTGAAAGACTTCAAGATCCAAGATGGGCAAAACATTGTGTTAGTTCTACAAATAACAAACATGAAAAAGTGGAGAAGTTTCAATATGATGGAACAGCAGTTGCAACCTTTGATCAAGCCGCACATCGAGTATCGTCGACGGGAGGAGACACTTCTGGACTTGGCCGGTGGAGCTGGATCCTGTTTGAAGGTCATATGTGCCTTGCAAAAGCGCAGAAAATCGGCGAAAAACGGTATATAACCAACAGCGAAGGTACTTCCTCAGTCAAGGCAATTCCGAATGTCCTCGAAAGCTTTTTCAACTTCATTTAGTTAAATTAATAAAGCAGTGGCAACAACATGGTGAAAATGTAGTTCTTCTCATTGATATGAATGAAAACCTTGCGAAAATGGGCCCTATTCAATCTGCATTATTATATGAATGCCAACTGACTGGTCCAATCCGAGCAATCTACCATGATAATAAATCTAAATTACCTCCTACCTCTCTCACCGGAAGTGTACCAATCGATGCAATTTTTGTTTCTCCACAACTGCGCAGCATTGCCAAAGGTGGATGGATAAGTATCAGTGAAAGTGTTGGGTATCACAGAGCATTGTTCATAGATTTGCCCCTTCAAATGTTACTTGGTGAGGACCCCTTTACCATTCATAAACACTCGGCTCGGCATCTTGTATGTGATAGACCAAAGGTAGTTTCCAAATTCAATAAACTTCTCCGGCAACAATTAGAGAATCAATGTACAATAATCCAATTTGACAAGTTTCTACAACATCATCAAAATGGTCACTATAAAAATGCACATTCCATCATTTCAGCATTGGATAAAATTGATTGGTCTATTACTAATGCAATACGATATGCAGAGAAACGATGTCGAAAATTAAACTCTGGTAATGTTCTTTATACTCCTGAATTAAGTCAAACTGGACAAGTAATCAGTCTATGGAACAATGTAGCAACCATGAACATAGGATCACCCAGAAATGATTTTTGATCAAAGTCTGCATAAATGTTTCGATGATCTCCGTGAACTCCTATCCCAGTAGGTAATATCCCAGCTCTCACAACTTTAAGACCGTTTGAATGATATATCGTGGATATTGGTCTAGACCCGCGATGGTGGGTTGCAGGCATTGGTTGTTGCACTCTGGTTAATATTGAATTTTTCATTCCAATTGATAACATGGATTTGTTGAAATTGCCATTCTCAATATCTTCGTTTGTATCAAGCATTAATATTATGTTACATTCATTTATTAGCAGCTCTAATTCGTCTTGTAGGTTTTGATCAAACATCGTGCGTGGATCTCCTTTTATATTATTTGCTCGCATATACCTGTCCTGTTGGTGATACACTGTTGTCTTTTTAGATGATTGAGGAGGCTTCCTCCCTGGACGATACGCAGTGTAGATTCTTGTTCTCATGACTAACTTGCCTTGGTATTCTATCCAAACCCATCTACCAAGCATCGTTTTGTCCTTTCCTACTTTTGTTACTCTGTGTGCTAGCTGGCCCATAGTTGCAGCACGATTACCTCCTCTTTGGGTTACCCCATGATTAGCATGTGTATTGTGTGCGGTCACGGTTTTAAACCTTTTCCAATAGTATTTCACTCGATAATAGAGAGTTGCTGATCCTTTCATCTTATGCCAATTCACATTTGTTTCAGCAAGGCCGAAGTAATCGCATCTGCTTTTATAGCGAAGAAAATACAAACTATTATGATTCTTTAATTTATGAGGATTTATACTTAGTCCGCATGGATTTGTAAACCATACTCTGATTGAGCCATTATTTTTTGTTGTATACTTGTCTCTGTACCATGTCTGATCAACATCCTTCACTCGTTTATTCAGGTCATCTTGATATCGTTGATTTAGATCCATATAGTCGCTGATTCGGGATGATTGTTTTGTTTGATTATATTTCGTGGGTGGGTTTTTCTTAAACTTTTTCATTTTATTCATTTCTTTTTTCTTCAATATTTTTACTATCATTCATACATATAATTTTTGCTGTTTTCCTGTCATTTCCAGGATATTTATCCAACCAATTCATCAGCCCAGATTTGGTGGTATTCATTTTTGACTATGCTGGTCCAGCCACACTCTCTGCACTTTCAGATGGCTTTGATGTGGCCGTAATGTCAAGTTTTTTGATTTCCTCTTGGATGGGATTGGGTACTCCTACCTTTTTTTTTGAATTGACTAGATTCTCCACTGGCTATACTAGAAGCAATACTGGAGGCGCAAGATTTGGTATCATAATACTTCAAATTGGCTTTATCAAAAGTGATGCGTGTTCCTGCACCGGTACTGACAGTTTCATTATCCCCGGTGAAATCCCAAACGCTTTTTCCTCCAACCAAATTAATGGGTTCATCGAATTCAAAAGGGTGTTCTAGGTCGTCTATTTTTAAGAACTCCAGGGAATCATCATCAAGATCTGCCTGTATTTCATTATATAGATCTACATCATCTTGTGTCGTGAATGTTTGCGTTTCGGGGTCGTATTTTTCACTTTTTGCTTTTTCGATGGCATCAGGTGTAAAAATCCTCTTCAAACTCGCCTGAGGAAACAGATACGTCACGTATGTCGCTAACGACCTCATGAAATCATACGCTTTGCTCGCTTTGTCGGGCCTATATACAGCAGAAAACATAGTATCGGAATTCCATTTTTCGTCAATGGTGGCGAAGATTCTAAACTGATCGGTATTATCACGGAGATTAACCACGACATCACGTACTGTAGTACTGCTGTCACCGATTTTGGAATCAAGATTATTAATTTGAGTACAACCACATATGCCAATTTGTTGCATCATGGCACGGTGCTTGGACACCATGTAACGATATTTGTGCTTCATATCTGGACGCGTATATTGATGGAATTCGTCCATCATTCGAAATTTCACTCCTAAGATCCATCGTTTTTTTGAAGACAGAGCTCGTAGGAAACGTTTCACTTTCGTTGCTTATTCTATGATTATTGCATGCTTGCCTACTACTGGAGAATCAACATGGCTATTCAGCTCTGTTGCTGATATGTGCGATGTGCCTCCATCTGTAATTTTTGTTGTTGTCACATTGTGGTGTATCCTTGAGAGTAGATAGGATGAAAATCTATTACTAGTTAGGTATTCACTATCTCCTTTTCTCCCCTCAACAACAATATCGCAGATGGAGTTTGAATTTCATTATCTTTCTATAAATCGTGGAGGACGCAAAGCCCAAGGTGGGTTGGTGCCACTAGACGGAGGTGCAGGAGGTAAAGGAGTGTTGGAAGGATTATGAGATGTCATTACAGAGACAATGTGCTCTTTCATTTCCTTGATTTGCAATTTCTGATTGAGGAGTGTCTGGATTGTCATGGTTATCTTCTCCTCCTTTTCTTTTTCTTCTAATAGAAATGCATTCATCTCTTTGATCCTGAGTAAGTCTCTTCCACTCCCCTGGTTGGTAGAATCGAATTTCTACACCAGTTGTTGGACCTACATCTATTTTGCCTCGCTTCGCTCCTTTCCTAGACCATTTCCTTGGATTTGATTTCTTTTTATTTTTGTTGAAATTTACTCCTGACACATTATGATTTTGATTATTTTGAGTGTTGGAAGTAGGGGCTTTAACTATTAGGAAATCAACTGTCGCTTCAAAATCGTTCTTCATAGTATCATCTACAAGAATAGTGGTCTTGGCAGAACATATGGTTGGGTCAGAAGTTTGTATGCTTTGTAGAAGATATCACACCCTTGAGGTCTCATTAGGAGGGTTGTATGTGGTTTGCTCCGAACCAAGTGACACATCATTAAAGACTTCTCTATGACGAGGGATATGCACTTTAAGAGGATATCTCTGATTACGACCATTCCATTTTCTCTCTGCTAGTATTCGTTCTGCGGAGGATATAGATTTCTCCCATTTCTCAGAGCTCAGGTGATGCATGACCAGGTCGAAGTAGGCTCCCATACCGTTTCTCTTTGATTGGTGTATAGAGGTAGAAGCCAAGGCTGAAGACCCTGCTAAAGCTTTAACAAGCAGGCTATAAACCCTTACATTGTCAGCTTGATATGATGGGCCAGTGTGTGGAGTGTACGCTATCAGTTCACTCATCATATCACCATTTTCAGCTGTCCATGGCTTTTCAGGTGCCAATACAGGTGGTACTACTGGTACAACAGTTCCCTCTCTTATAACATATGACAATGCTACTTTCGATGTGCCAAGAATTTCCCGTAGATATGTCGGGAATTGTTCAAGGAACTTTTGCACGGTAAAAGATTTCAAAAGGTCGGGAATTGATTCCTGATCACTATCATTTTCAATAGTATCGAAGTGCTTTTGCAATTGACGGAGACGTGTTCTACTAAGAGATGCGGTTGAGATGGGGCGATTAATAGATGAATATAATTTTGCTCCGTCTAGGCAGCAATCGTTAATGTTTGTTCGCACATGGTTGGGGTAGAATGACCTGCTTTTGGAACCATTGGTCTTGAAGATTCTGTGGCTTAGGATTGGGTTCAATCCATCCTTCTTGCGGAATTAGACCAGAAGGTTTACGAACGTTGTAACATAGTGTTTTAACTCCGTTTTCGTGAGATAGGTCTACTAGGTCAGCGATGTCATTTAGCCCTTCTCCGATGATTGCATTTGCCCTTTCTGTCCCAATTGGATTACTATCCAGTCCAATAATGTCTGTCAAGAATGTACAGAGTGCATTGATTTCTGCCATTTTTCTTGAGGATTGCTCAATTCAAACAAACTGTGTTATTTTTAAATTGTGAGGGAGCTTATATTAAGCATTTGAATTTATTTTATATACATTTCATTTACGTATTTATATTATTGAGTAATTTTTCACATTTGTGAGCACTTGATCTGTTGTTCTAAGATCATTATGATGCGTTTTCGATTTATTTACACAAATGTTATGTGTGGTAGCGTATGCGACTTGTTTCTTTAACCTTTTGTTTAACAAAAGTATACGTAAATAGTCATTATTGACTACTACGTTTTTCTAAGGTGACGTTATTGTCTTTCCTGATTACTTCACAAAATGTTAGCTTTCAAATCAGTGCCTGATTTCACCGCCAAGTGAGGAAGGATGATCAGTCCTTCCTTTATTTGTCCTCACAATAACGCTATGATAGCCATTGCATGTACCTCGGAAAAGCATGTTTGGCATTTCATGAAGATATAGCAACCGCGAGGATGATTTACAACAGCTTCCCAGCATTCGGACACAAGGTGTTCAACACCTTGCACGTGATTTCTTTCCCGTCGGAATGTCGCTTCAGACAAAGTCTATTCATCGATATCATTTCATTTACCTTTGTTGTCCTGCTAGAGAACCTTGGGTATGATTAACTAATTTAGGATAGCGTTCAAATTGAATTACGCCATCTAGTTGAAAGATATTGATTGATATAAAAATAAAATTATAAGATTAAGATAGTTCCAGATACTACAGTGACGATCTTCATGAACGTTACGTATTCTAGTACTTAACCGTTATATATTTTCCGCTGGGATAAGATAAATCATACTTTGAATTGAGGTAGAGTTCCAGTTGGACAAAATGTCCCACTATTTCCATTAATCAGTGATTATTGTTTTCGGTTCAGTAGCCAGCAGTATGTTTCTACTGACTAGATTCTCCTATGTATTTGAAACAATAATTGATGATTAATGGAAATAGTGGGACCTTTTGTCCCACTGGAATCCTAATTAATCGAATATTTTTCCCACTGTTTCTAGAGAATTGAAATTACCTACTCAATACGTATACGTATTGCAGCATTTCAATATCAGCAGAAACAAGTAGGAAAACTGATGGCTTGGTCACACGCGGTTGTTTGAACACACTACTATTCTGCACCCAACAAAGTCAATATTTTTATTACCATAGACATTGTGTGCGGTAGTAAACCTATTTGTGATGAAGTTGCCAGTGGTTCCGAATTGAAATGAGAATAAAAAGAGAATAGTTCCGGAAATGCACCTCAAACTGTAGGCTTCTTACTTTTTTGATAATTTTTTACTTTGTACGTTATCGAGTTTAGCACATACAACTTGTATTTTTAAACTTATAATGAAAATAAAATCACATTCCCAAACACGTCGGCTCTTATAGTTGAACTTAATTACTTATACCGACTCCCATTTCTGTGCTTTACTTGAACACCTCAGCAATAGTTTTTTCCTTTTTGGTATTTCATCTTCTTTAGCGTGTATATTTTTTCTTCATAGATGAACAACGAGACAAAAGTCTGTATTTATTTTTGTATGTTATATAAAGTACTACTATGAATCGTAAATTATAATTCTATGAAATTGCAAGATTTAAATTCTTGGAAAAAGTTGCATTCGTTGTATAGGTAATGCCCTATCTCATTATTTTGCATTTTCAATACACCACAAAGATATACAAACTTAGATACTTGAGTCCTACACATTGTATCTCCCATTCAAGACTCAAAAGGTATCTTTTGAATCTCTCCTCCAGAGGAAAAGGTTCATGCCTGCTGTTTTTCGACTTTCTTGGATTCAAAATTCAAATATATTTCAAAACTTTGAAGTATTTTTGCGAGAAGTTTTTGTTCGTTTTCGTGGAGATTTTTGTTACATTTATTCATGTGTATTGGTATTTCTAAATGAGTTTACTTAACATTCTCTCTTAGACGTTGAATCGAAATAGTAAACGTTGAAATTAAAAACCATCTAATAGAACCAAATATTTCGATCGCTATTTAAAAATAGCGAGTTGGATATTTAAGGAACAAAAATCGAATCCAATATTCTTCATCTTTTAAAGTTGCGTGTCATTGCTATGCTGATGTAATGATTCTTGCAAAATGGAACCATATTCTTCAACATTTAGGATTTTACGACGTAAGTGGCTTTCAATACGGTGTTGTGGTCCATACTTCCGGAAAAATGAATTGTGAACCATCCATGCTCCTCTTAGGGTATTTTGCATAATATGTAGCCTACTTGAGTAGTATGTACACCTAAAATATTGAAATGTCGAAGTAATGATTTGATTGACAACATGGTATTTTCATCATTTTTGTGATGACCAATACTAACGTGAGTATTGGGTTTCACATGCATAATGAATTTATGTACCATGGTCCAACGTAAACTATATGCTCGAAATAAACAAATTAAATACTGAAAGTTAGTTTTTATTTGATGACTTACGTTTTCACGTCCTTGCAAATGAAAGTTGCATAACAATATTCTCTTGAAAAGTATCATAATTTTTGAAAACAAGTTTTCATGTAAGTCACATGGAACTGAAGTAGAAGAATTAGATGTTGTCAACGTATAAACTTTTCAAAGTTGATGCCTATGATGCCCGAGATGATAGTAGTTGATTGTGACAATCATCTGAAGGATAGATGGATGAGTCGGGTTGCAGAAGCAGATCTGCTTCATAGCTTTGTTTGATTCGTATTGGGGTTCTCTTAAGATGTTTTTCTGCATGTATGCAATTTCATGGGCATTTTACTGCATTACCATATCTAACAATCCATTCTCTTTTTCATCACAATTCATGTTCCTTCCAATGTACCCTTTGAATTTGGTCTGGAATGTCCATCATTAATTTTGATGCAACATTAAAAACGTGCGCATATGTATTTGCAAATACATAATAAAAATGAATTTAATCCGTAACGATGACACTTCAGTATGGGAAAAAAGGAAGTTGAAATGCCCTTGGGCGACGTGTACAAGGAGGTAATCTCCTGGCATACATTGTCACCAGAAGCCACCATTGCTCGTCTTAGTCTCAACGCAGATGTGCTTAAAACAGGTATTACCAGTGCCGATGCCAAAAAACGCATGGAAGAATACGGTCCCAATAAGATGACTGAAGCAGAAAGGGAGACAATCTGGCAAAAGATCTGGAAGCAGATTGCCAACGTTTTGGTTTGCATTCTTGTTGTAGTTGCACTTGTTTCAGCAGCTCGTGCTATTGTAGAAATTTATCAAGATGAACCCGACAATACAACAATTTTGACAAGTTGGATTCAAGTAGGTTTAATTACTGGTGTGATTACTATCAACACTCTCATTGGAATTTTGCAGGAGGGATCTGCCGAAAAAGCAGCTGAAGCTTTGAAAAATATGTTGAGTTCTGATGCTCGTGTAATTCGTGATGGAAAAGATCAAATGATTCCTGGAATGGAGGTTGTTCCTGGAGATATTGTCATTTTGAGTCTTGGAGATCGTATCCCTGCTGATATGCGTATGCTTGATGTTGCTAACTTGGCTTGTGGAGAGGCTGCTCTTACCGGAGAGTCTGTTCCTATTGATAAGACTATTGACGCTATTCCTGCACCAGAGGGTATGAATGCTGAACAGGTTCCTCTTGGAGATCGTCACAATATGACCTTCAGTGCAACCCTTGTAGCTCAAGGAACTGGTACTGGTATTGCCATTTCTACTGGAGATTACACCCAAATTGGAACTATCAACAAACTCGTTTCTCAAACAGAGAAGAAAAAGACGAATGTTTTGGAGCAAATTGACCAAGTTAGTAAGATTCTTGCCACTATGATCGGTATTGCTACCTTGTGTACCTACTTCGTTGCTAAATTCAAATCTGGACAAGATCAATTCGAGGCTGTATCCACTGCTCTTGTGTGCTGTGTAGCTATGATTCCCGAAGGTTTGGAGGCCATTGTAACTTTGACTTACGCATGGGCTGTTACCAACATGGCCAAGCAAAATGCCATTATTCGTGCTCTTCCTGCTGTAGAGACTCTTGGATCCGTGACTGTTATCTGCTCTGACAAGACTGGAACTCTTACCCAAAACATCATGAGTTTGACTGCCTTTGTCACTTCCAATGCTCGTTACAAGTTCGATGTTAACTCCACTGATCGTGTTCCTGCAAACTTCGTTCGTGATGATTCTTACATGGCTGTGCGTGCTGAACATGCCCAAAACAAATCTGCTAAGGAAGTTGTACAAGAAGGAGGAACTAACTCTGGTAAGAAAATCGGACGTGTCCAATCGAACCCATACATTGTTGACTCCAGTCTTCATTCCGATGATTCCTCCCCTGCCCCCAACGCCAACTACGATACCCAAAACACACCCTACCCCAATGGAGGATCTCCCGATTCCACTTTTGTCGAAAATGTACTTAAGCCTGGAGTATTATGCTCTAAATGTGTCCTTGGAGACAACGGTGCCCGTGAGGGAAGTATTGGAAACCCCACCGAATTGTCTATCCTTCGTGCCGCCTACTTTTCTGGAATGGAAATTGACGACCTTAAGACTGCTGCCCCCCTTGTTGCTGAGGTACCCTTCTCTTCTGAGTACAAATTCATGGCCACCGTTCATGATACTGGAGCTGATAAGTACACTGTTTTCGCAAAGGGAGCCCCCGACCGTATGGTAAAATACTGCAAATTCCAAGCACAAGCTGGACAAATTGATAAACTCGAACCCATTGATGATAAATACTGGATTGAACAAATTGCTATCCTTTCGTCTCACGGTCTTCGTGTTCTTGCCCTTACCACCACCGCCATTGATAAGAGCAAAGTCGAAGTTGGAGAGAACCTTGGACCTGAATTCGTAAACGGACAAGACAAATGGCTCACTATGGTCGGGCTTTGCGCCATTATTGATCCTCCCCGTCCAGAGTGCGTTGATGCAATCAAGATTGCCCATGGAGCTGGAGTTCGTGTTGCCATGATTACTGGAGATCACAAGGATACCGCCACTGCTATTGGACAAATGTTGGGACTTGTTGACGAGAAATTCTCTGAAGCTGTAACTGGACCTGAGATGGATGAAATGTCTGACGATGACCTCAAGAAGGCTGTTATGACCCACAACGTTTTTGCCCGTGCCTCTCCTTCTAACAAGATTCGTATTGTGAAGGCTCTTCAAGCACAAGGACAAATTGCTAGTATGACTGGAGATGGAGTAAATGATGCTCCTGCTCTTAAGGCTGCTGACATGGGAGTTGCTATGGGACTTGAGGGAACTGATGTAGCCCGTGAGGCTTCTGAAATGATTTTGGCTGATGATAACTTCGCAACCATTGTAACCGCTGTAAGGGAAGGACGTGTCGTTTGGGACGATCTTCGTAAGGTATTGCTGGTGAATACACCCATCAACAACGCTCAGGGTATGTCTGTATTGTTCGGACTTTTGTTCGGTATGCAACAGAGTCCTCTTTCCCCAATTCAAGTACTTTACTCCAACTTGATTTGTGCCATTACGCTTGGATTTGTGTGTGCTATTGAACCCGCTGAAAGTGGAATCATGGACTTGCCACCACGTCGTACTGGAAAGCGTTTGATTGGAAGATATCTACTTCTCCGAATTCTTTTGGGAACCATAACTCTTACCGCTCTTGTCGTTGCGGCCGCTTTCTGGATCATTGGAATGAACGCCGATGAATGTGATATTTACGGTGATGACTCCTTGTGTAGATACACTCTTGAAGATATCCGTGCTCTTTCTTTCAACGTACTTGATTTCGGAGCTATCGGAGTAACGGTTTCTGCCCGTTTCGCCTACAACTCCAGTTTCAGTATGGATGTTTTCAGAGGAAACAAGTACTGCTGGTATTCTATCTTTATTGTAGCTGCCCTTCAAGTATTCTTGACTTACACTCCTGGAGTTAACAGAGTCATTTTCCAGATGAGAGGTATGGACGGCACTCAATGGGGTATTACTATTCTTTTCATGTTCGTTGTTTTCACTGTTATGGAAGCAGAGAAGGCCTTGAGGAGAAGTTTGAAGAGCTCTGGATCTGATACTGACGATGCTGAGTTCGATCCTGCTTTTGATGCTGGTGAAGAAGCTGACGAAAAAGGAGAAAGGCTTTTGCCAAAGGGTGGAAGTGAGTTGAACTTAGCATCCTTGGCCAAATAGACAGCAAGCTATTTATTATCAACTTATGGAGTTTGGAAGAATGAAATTATCTTGATTATAAGAACAAGTTTCTCAAATAATTGTTGAAAGTGCTGATCAATGTCACTTGACTTGATTATCGATATCAGGAATTGCTTAAATTGAAACAAGTCTCTATGCGATTGGATTGTTCTCATTCGCTTTTTTTGTCCCTGAAAAGATTCAATATTTAATGAAATAGTATCCAAAATTAAGTGTATAATCATCTATTTGTACTGAAAAGAAATCTTTTTGTGTTTCTTTTATGGTAATCTAGTTCTTTCACAAGTAACAAATATTTCTTTATCAAAAACAATGCTTCAAAAACATTGTATATTTACTTCAAACTAATAACCCCATTCATGCATAAACCGTTTACTCTCACAAAGATCCATGGCAAGACCAATCCACGCTCTTTTACCGCCGACTTCTTCCCACAACGCTCCCTTGTCTTCATTGAGATCCTTCTCTGCCCGTGCATGTTCTTCACTCTGTGTAGGAAAATCCGAACTATAATTATATATTTTTGCTCCCGTATATCGAAAACTACGAGCTCCTCTGGCGAGATATGAATACTTTTCTCTGTTCCACCTTTTTTCTGCATCTGATTTTTCAAATGCATATGGAATATACTTTCTAGATTTCTTCACGCACAACCTCCAATTCCAGTCACTAGGAACTGCACCGTGACGAGCGGCAAGAATACAATACACTAGAAAGTCATCAGCAACGCTTTCTGGACTTGCTTCTGGATTGTAAGGGCCATGAAGATAGCACCCTCCATATGCATAATCATCATCACATCTCAGACAATAGCAATTACAAAACCATTCATATCTGTCCTTTTTTGATAATCCATTGGACCATGACGCATTATCATTTTCGATTTGAGTACCTGAAAAAGAATTAGCTACTCTACCCAGTACCATCTGGATGGACCTATTTATATCTGATTGCTCGGAAGCGATATTGCTGCTTGTAAAATCTTGTGGTGGGTTCGCGCCAATATGACGAATTAAATTTTCAGGCTTTGCACCCACAATCTTGTTATCGAATTCACAAAGAACTCTCCATCGTTGGTGCTTCTCGAGGAATTTAACAAGTGTTCCTTTTGTTCCATTTAAATGACTAGCACTAATGAGACCTTGAAATCGAACAGTATGTCCAGGTCTTGCATGATCCATTGTACTAAATGCAATCACACCCTCTTCGTGTACATGCAAAATATGTTTTCAAAAAGAATGTGAGTTTTATAATAAAATAAAAAAATAAAAAAATAAAAAAATAAAAAATAAAAAAATAAAAAAAATAATCATAATAAATATAATT
>Ga0209092_10002873_pt1 | contig 15440 bp, 10 predicted proteins | sample FraStrMetagenome_FD_187446 | JGI IMG/M metagenome (GOLD analysis project Ga0209092, IMG submission 187446) | Marine eukaryotic phytoplankton communities from Arctic Ocean - Fram Strait ARC3M Metagenome (SPAdes) (version 2) | ecosystem: Environmental > Aquatic > Marine > Oceanic | place: Fram...
TTGTCTTATCATTTACTCTTCCACAAGATCCTTAATTGTCGAACCAATGATGAGAGAATCTGAATTTCGGTCATCAGACGATTTTGCGATGGAAAGAAAAAGACGAAAAATCAAAAGAAAAGGTTTGAAGTTCTCTCCGTACGTGTAGCAATACCAGATATGGACTTTTGGGAGATATAGAAAAAATTCAGTCACACATAATTATCAAAACACAGCAAATGAACAGTGACTCAAACAAATATAAGGAGATAGAAGCCAATTGAGAAAAACGAGGCCATTAACTGGAACTATTGCATGCATCTACAAAAATAAATGAGAGTCCTTGCAATTTTAAGCATAATTTTGATCTTCACAGGCAACAAGTGTGATGCCCAATGCACTGCTCAAGATGATGGGCAAAAGACACATTTATTGAGCAATGCGATCGTAACTCCAAATAATGTAACTCAACAAGCAATGCTGAGTTTAGACATAAGAGATATTGAAACCCTTCTTCAAAATAATGATTTCGAAACAGCACGTCTTGTGTATCAATATGGTCATAACTCGCTTGTGTTTGATGATGATGGTAATCCAAAACAAGAAAAACGGAATTTAATGGCTTTATCAATGAATGCATTAAAAGGGTCTTTTGATAATGATCCGACTTTTGTATTCCATTTGTACGGTCTTTCTGGAGCTACATCTAGACCACTGGAAGAAGTTTCAGGAGACCAAATCAAAGAAGCATATACGTATGCAAGTGATTTTACGGGTGACTTATTGGCAGACACATTAACAGGAACACTATCTGTAGAATCTATGGTAGCTCTCAATCTCTGGATGTTTACTACACATCAATTATGGCATGCTGTTTCCGATTGTGCAGCTGTTACGTATGAAAGCCTTGTTGAATTTGAGCAAGAGCATGTTCTTTGCAAGGGTGCAAGATCATTTGATGAAGTCGTTGCATATTGGATAGGTGAAGATCAATCTAACGGAGATGATAATGGCTTCGCTCTATATGCTCTGGCACAAAAAGCAGGCGGATGGTTTGGAGTGGCGGATCCGGAGGCTCCCGCAAATACAAAAATCAAACGTCTGTATGAGGAAGGACGAGCTATTTTTTCAAATGGTGATGCATGTCAAGACGAAACACACCTAGCAGAGCTTTGGGATGTCGCAAATAAAATTATATCTCAGATGATGGTTCCCCTGATTCAAATGCTTATTCGATCGATGGTGGAGCTTGACTTTTATAAAGTTCAATTATACTCTATTGCAGTTATACCTCAGATCTCAGCTTGTAAAATGTCAACTTTCAAATTTTTGGAAAATGAACTATTGGACAATCCATATAAGTCAGCTAATTTTGACGTTATCATGGAAGCGTTACAAAGTTCGTACGAGTGCTTAGGACTAACATGCGAAGATATTGGCGCTTATGGTACCGCTGCTCCTCAATGTGAAGATATTCCTCGAAACGCAGATTTTGCAGGTTACACTCCAACCACAGATGTTAGATCTCATGCCCTGCTGGATCTTGACATTATTCAACTATCCATATTGACCAAATTTGAGGTCTATAATAATGCGGATCTTCTATACCGCTTCGGAAAAAATTCATTCAATTTAATGACAGAAGAATATGACTCTATTCAAAGCATAGCTCTTCGTCCAGAACGTCACGATGTGAATTGGTTCCATCGATATGTTGACTATTTCGGTGAAAATAATTATGCAAATATTATTATTGAAGAAACTCTAGAAGGAGGAGGAAAATGGGGGAGTAAAAGTGTTGATCAAAGACATGCCATGATAACAAAGACAGTGAAATATCAAGTCATGTATATGGCTATATTAGTTTGTCTAGACATGGCCGAAAAGAGTTGCATTAAAAAAGAATCCAATAAAGCAGCAATGATGTGGGATCAAGCAGCTGCATACCTTGTTGGATCCCTTGAGGGGACTAGCGAAGGAGGATCTGCTGATTTAGAAGATGGGCAATTTATTTGGAATTTAGCAAATTCATTGTGTACTCAATTTGACACCTGTAACTTTGATGGATATTCTGAAGTATCATCTGAATTAATGAATCTTTTTTATGCTGGTAAAGGAGAGTTGAATTCAGGTGACTGCTCTAACTTGCATGAGACGGCAGTAAAAATTGAGCAAACTCTATTAGTTCCTATCATTCAAGGCATCCTACGTTATGCAATAGAAAATGTCAGCCATTCCAGTAATTCGTTTGACGGAGACTTAGCAAGTGGTGAAGCTCTCGCATTGGTTGTCCTACCAGTCCTTAATCATCATTACCCGGAGTCAGCAGAACAAATTGAAAAGAATATGATTTGGCAAGAGGGCAGAAGACCGTCAAGATCTGGGGCGTCTACTATCGGTGATGCTTTTGCTCCACTTTTAGAAGAATTTGATTTGAGATGCGACTATGTTGGATCTTTTCATAATGTAGATACTTGCTTTGGTAGTGGTATAAGTGCTGCTACATCATCTTTGGATCATGATACCGTCAAGTTGTTTGTCACTCTTGTCCTAGGAACAAGTCTATTTAGTTCTATCATTTGAATACTCTACTGCTGTGTTTATGTACTAGTTATGATATTGAATTATGTTGCAAATCAGTTGAAAAAAATCTTAATCTTTAGTCATTCTTTAATTTTTCTCAGTATATTATTGTCTTCAGTATCGTATCCACTTTTATCGCAACGACTTGGTAAAGTCCAAAATCTAAATTGATTTTTGAGTGATGTAGCGAAATAGAATTTTCGGTTTGATTCTTTTTTTGAATTTTCATATCAAAATTGAACATGAGCGATAGAATGTTATTAATTTTTCATTAGCATTTGCCTACATAAAAAGGATAACTTCGAGATGATAATTGATGTACCCGGAGAGTCGACCTCAAAAAGTGTAAAGTCTCAATTACATACACTTGTACAACTTTCGAGAAATGCTTTAGTTTCATCAGCCTCTTCATGTATATGGGACTATCTGTATCTTACAATCTTTGTTATTGCAACATTTTTGGCGCCATATTTGTGCGAGGCCATAATAAGCTCTGTTGATTTGCATATGAATCAGCAACAGACTTCTGATCTTATTCCTATGCTAATGGTGTGGCTTCTATTTTTGATGGGGTGTATCCCTGTTATTCCAATAACTAGTGCCATAATAGTCAGAATATTTTGTTTCGAATACTTGAAAAAACTTTCATTACGAAGTGATGAGATGAAATGGGTGAGTCATGATGTTCCATCTCATTTAAATATCAATTGTTTAATATGTTTAACTTATGTTACTTTCCCAAAAAGGGTTTATTTTTTTTATTAACCCTTCGCATAATTCATTATGAGCCCACATATGACCCAACTTCAAGGAAATTACAAAACATATTCGATTTCTTCTCTCTTATAAAAATTCGAGTCTTGAGGAAAATCGGTTTGAGCATTGATGATAATGGCAAAGTTCCTAATTCAGCTTCCAATGTTCATGAAGATATTAATTCATTATCTTCATTTCAGAATGAAGTTTCTAATGAAGAAAATAACAGTGAGGAGTCAATATCTTCTGATTCCTCCAGTACTTCCGACGTGGAATTAGCAGAGAACGAAATCGCGTGGACTTGTGTGATATGTCATGAGGTCAACATACAGGAACGAAAACAGCATGATCCATCACATAAAATACATTTACTTGGAACCAAAGAAAATTCATCTAGAATCCGAATCTGTATTGACAATGTAGGAGATTTAGAAGATCAATATAAGGTGAAATTTAAACAGATAAGAAATGTTAATTATTGCAGGAAATGCTTTACTCCATATGATTACAAACCAAGAAATAAAGAACTGGAGCAGGCAGCTCTACATCATCCTGCAATAAACAAAAATTGTGATGGCATCGCAGCTAAAGCCAGGCAAAATGAAAAAGAGGCTGCTTTCAATTTAAATACAAATCATGTGGATAGTTATCACATCGCATGTACAAATTCATTCCATGAAATCTTAAAGCTACGGAATATCTCCTTGAAAAACAAATTCCGTTGCATCCAATCCAAAATCTCAGTTAGCTATCAAAAAAATTTTATTGAAAGAAATGATCCTCCACCTGTTCAACCAAGTGACGAACGTCGTTTATATTATAAAAATTATTATTCCCTAAGATACATTGAAAGATACACCCCCACTCTATTACGTCGGATACTACAACCCGGGGAACAGTATGAAGAAGGAATGTGGATTGAATCTACAGAAGAGAGAAGTGATGCGAATTTTTATCCCGGTCGAATAAAAAAAGTTAGAAGAAATGAGAAATACGATATAATATATGACAATGGTATGCTTGTGGAATGCGTCGATAAAGAGAAAATTCGATTTAGATTAACTTTCACAGTATCTTTTGTTACAAGAATTATTTTGCTATCATTGTTAAGATTGGTTATAGTATGTCCTATGTTACTCTCAAGTGATATTTCTATGAATCATCCAGACATGCGAGAAAATAGAATTAGCAAATTCATTCATGGCATAGCGAGTGGCAATAAGTCATATTTTCAGAGTAACTTGTTTCTATTTAGAGATGTGACTGTCATGATTGTTGCTGCATTATTTTTGGCTCAAATATATTCATTCTGGATGACAGCAAGAAGTGGGATCTGGTTACACACCAAGATATTTTTGTTTTGTTCTTTTCCGTATTGGATGTTACTTGCAACTGCTATTTCGTTCGAATGCAAAAGAAATGAACAAGTTACAGAAAGCTTTCTGATAAATTGGTGGCATTGTGTTGTAATGAGCCTTTTCTTCAGTTTTGCAATGAACACACATTTTTACTTTTATGGGAATTGGTGGGCATACCTCGGGATATTACTGTCGATTCCTTTGGTTACTTTTGAATTTATTGCAGCATTTACTGCCGATTCAGTTGTAAAAGGCTATAGTATGATGCAAATCTTTGTGCCCCTTCAATTTTTTTCGATATTGCTTCTTTTCTCAAGGGGTATGGTTCCTCTTATTCGAGATCCAGGATTCTAGAGACTTGTAGCATAATTGTTTTATCAAAAAACAGGATAAAATGTTTTCTTTAGCAGTTGTAATCTATAAAAAGAAAAAGAAAATTCAAGAAGAATTCTCAGTCAGTAAAATATATTCCCTACTACTGGCACCTAAAGTAATAATGTCCTTCTTTCTCAACTCATAATATCTTGCATCCTCAATTTTAGTTCCATTTATGAAGGTCCCATGCGCACTTCCCAAATCCATCAAATATGGTCTACATCGAACAACAGTGCTATCATTCTTATCTGGTATTGCTCTGTACTGCAAAACACAATGTTGACGACTTAAACTCGGATGTTCCACAAGAATATCAGCTACATCCTTTTCTCTTCCAAATAAATAGGCGGACTGTTTTGCAATATGTAAAACTTCGATATTTTCTCCTCCACGAAAAACGTAAAGTCTCCAGCGAGTGTTTGGCGTTCGTGCCTCTGGTGGCTCAGAGAATTTAAGTACCACCCCATTGTAAGTATTACCAGTTTGTGTATCTTCCGCAAGTGCACCGGAAAGACCAAAGTCTGCCTTTACTTTTTTGGGAGGGGGTTCCGAGGCAGCATCTGATGGCGCAACAGAATCATTTTCATGTTTATTCCCCCAGCGGCCTTGACTCGATACTTCCCTTTGATGACTTCTTCTTTCATTTGAATATCTTGTCTTTTGTCTTTTATCATCATTTTGATGGGAAGGGGGTAAATTGTTATGTTTATTGAATGTTTCTTTCACAGTACGTTTTTCTTCCATCCTCTTTTGAGCCGAAGCCATCAATGCCGCTAGAGCTTCATCCTCATCTAATGTTGAATTTTTATCCTTGGATCGTCCTTCAGCTTCCGCAGCTAGATTACTTCCCCACCTATCTCTATTTCGCTTTTTGTTGTGTGTTCCGTGATCGTTATTCGACATTTTCGTATAATACCTTTATTTCTTATTTGGAATCGAAAGACCTGCTAGAGTGATGCTTTGTCGCAATATTCATCATGTGTCTCGATGATTTAACTCTGTAGATTTTATATGTATAGTACTTCAGATACGCGTATCTTTTTGATACAAAATTTGTTGACAAAAGCAAAAAATATTTCAATGCAATGTTTCACTTTGGATACATTCGCGATCATTTTTTCGATTCAATTTTCATGACAGGTTGACATGATTATCTTGAAATCTGAAGAAAAATTCAGGAGAATATTTTTGAAAGAAATTCAATCTCCTCCAAGGAGATTATTACTACTTTGAAGAAGCAAACAATAAGCATTGACAATCATGAATTTTAAGTCGGAACTTGTTCGAAACAAGAATATAATGTAAAACCACAAAAAAAAGCAAATGCTAGAAATATTTATTTAGTTTATGGTACATGATCAAATTCAATATTCATCCGATACACAATAAAGTCGTTATACAAATGCTTATTCGTCCCATGAATCTTCATCATATCCAAGGATTACAGCAGCTGCTTTTACATCTTTAGGTAGCTCGTCCCAGTCGTATTCATCGTACTCAGTCTCGCCATCTTTCTCCCAAAGCTCAGAGGTGTATCCCAAAGTTTGAGCTGCTTTCTTAACATCGGGCAAGAGTTTTTCCCATTCAACATCACTGTAACGTTTAGGGCCCTCTTCCTCTGATGGAATCAAAAACACGAAATTAGACATTAGTGTACCAAAGATGACCTCCCACAAACATAAGCTTAGCTACACCACTCACCTTCCCATTCATCTTCATCCATACCAAGGGCTTCAGCAGATTTCTTTTGTTCGTCAGTAAGCTCATCCCAATCTTTATCTTCCAAAGGAATTACTCCATTTCCATCCCAGATAGCTCCAGTGTATCCAAGAGTTTCGGCTGCTGCCTTAAGGTCAGCAGCTAGGTCGGCCCAGTCAACATCTGTTTTTCCCATTTTTTTGCTTTCTTGATTTTTTTTTTTTGATTGTGTGATTAACTAAGATGCATGCTCTTCACGCGAAATAATCTGCTGTATGTAAATAATACTCTATCGATCCGTCTAAATCTTTATAAGATGAGAGCATTGGTCGTTCCTACATTACACAAGTGTGATAATTTTTATCAGAAATGACTCCGAGATGATAAACATTTGTCTAAGTAAATTAGAACCAATTAAGGAGTTGAAAAGCTATCAAATTTTATTTTCAGGAGTACATATAGCCGTTGGTTTTTTTCGAATGAGCTCATAAGTATAATTTAAAGATTCATTAAGTATATACAAATATGCATTAAATGCACATGAACATCTCGAATGGAATATATGGTTCGACAGCAGTTTCGTGAGAAAAGTGGTGTATGTAGCAATCTCAAGAGCTCTCCAACCTACTTTTAAAATAAAACAAAGGAATACGTATTGCTTAGTCCCGTTGCATCTTACTTCACACGATTCCATCAATGTTTCTGGTTGATGAAAAAAATAAAAAGCGATGGGCAAAACTTACCATTTTTAGTGCGTTGGTCGCGATTTGGTTCCGTCTAGATGCTACTCCTGCATTGACTGCGGCGGAACTATATGTACGATATGTAAACCCATCATTGGTCTCTAAAACATTTCATGATGGTACAGTCACACTCATTACTGGAGCATCCGATGGATTTGGTGCCGAAATAGCAAAACAATTGTGTACTAAGACATCAACAAATTTGATCTTGATGGCGAGGAGATTGGAAAAGATGGAAGAAGTAAGACAGTACTGTAGAGAATCATCCCAAATCAATTCCGACGTGAAGATAGTGTTAGTGGAAGCAGATGTTACGAAAGGAACTGAAGCTCAAACACAATGGATTCAAAATGCTCTAAAAATATTGGGAAAAAGAGAGGTTGATATTGCCATTATCAATGCTGGAAGAGGATACGCTGGGTCGGTAGATGAAACACCTGAAGAATTAATTCGAGACATTATGGATTTGAACTTTATGGGTGCGGTTTCTACAGTGAAAGCTGTTTTATCTACTTACACTGACTCTGGTAGAGAAAAGCACATGGTTGCGATGTCCTCTGCTGCTGCGAAGCTACCAGTTCCACTGGCAGCAGGATACAGTGCATCGAAAGCTGCACTGAATGCTTTTTTTGATAGTTTACGGGCAGAACAGTTGGGCATACGTGTTACGACCGTTTGTCCTGGACCTTTTTATTCTGGTATTAGAGAAAACAGTAGAAGAGATAATGCAAGTTTGAATCCAAATGCGCCTCCTCAGGAAGAGGAAAAAGAAGGTCTAATGGCGGTTGAAAGAGCTGTACGCCTCACCTTGGCAGGCATTATTGCCAGTCCATCGTGGTTATTTCACGAGCTGTGGTTTTCTCCTCAGCCTATTTTAACGTTTACAGCTATAGGGCAATATATTCCTGACTTGGCTAAATATGTAGGTAAACCTGTTGGCGGATGTGGTGGATCCACTATTTGTGAAGCAGCTAGGAAAAAGAAATAGAATTAAATTCTTAATCTATTATTTGTTGTTACAACTGTACCATTATTTAGTAGGTTCATTTTGTTTTGTAAGAAGCCAAATCGCCACAACTACAGTAAGATATTTCTATTGTGCAAATATTTTAGATCTAGTCTTTCTTGCAAAAAAAATACAGTCCGAAATAGCAAGATTTTTCCTGGAATCGTTCTTTACCCAAATTGCTGTCACTATGAACATTTTAAATTCAAAGATTGCGAACTGAATTCTTTCAAAAAAAGTGATAGATTTTATCAAACTATACATGTTCTATTAATTTAATCTACATCATTGGAATGATCTTGACTAGCTTCGTTTCTATCATTGCTATTGCCATCTTCTTCATTGTGGTCGTTGCTATCTTGTCGATTTTCATCTTCTTCCTCCACTTCATCTTCCTCATAATGGTTTTCCTTTTCATCTTTTCCCTCTTCATTATTGTCATTATCATCCGTTAGATTTTCGTCATCATCTTCAACTTGATTGGAGGAATCTTGATTTAAATCATTATTATTGCTGTTCCCATCATCGTTCGAATTATATCCATCATAGTTTGCATTGTAACCATTACTATAATTCTCGCATGCGTCGCTATTGGTATCATTCGTATATATGCTGATTATTGGATTATAATCTGTGTTCCAGTTCCAATCTAGTAAACTTTGATTACTGAAAGTTTTGTTTGGCATACTGAAGTTGTCTTCAATATGGCATTCATATCCTGCATCGTCACACTTTCCTTCGATCATTTTGGTTAATTCAGCAGCATATATAATTGCTGCAAGTGGAACACATGTATGTTCACAACTAGAACCAGAATTTTGTAAACTTCTCATAAACTTGCAATTTGTGAAAGAAGCATCTCGCATGTAAGATGGAGGACTGATTGATTGCAATTCTAAAGCTAGTATAGGTAAAATAAGGAGAACACAAAACATGAACATGCAGAAGATTCGTATACAGGAAATGTATGAATTTCTGCCTTTTTGGTCATATTGACTGCTGGAGGAAAGAGGAGAAAGTTTCATATCTTCATCATCAGGTGATAGAATAAGTGACCTTCTCGTTATAGGAGAATCAGGACTCATTTCTGGATCTAAATAAACACCTTTCCCATTAGGACGCATAGTTTGTCCAGGCACACGAGGTGGTATATATGCTGGTGTTTTTTTCTTTTCATGGGGAGGATATGAATCCTTGCTTTCTAGAAGAGACTCGGAGAGTAAGATGAATCCAATTATATATCCAAATATTGCACCAGATGCCTGCTGCAGGAAACCAACCATTGGACAAAATCCCAGTATAATGTGTAAGAGCAACACGAAAAGACTAAAAAGATAGCCTCTTCTCCAGAGTGCTCTATGACGTTTGTCAACCATCTTCACATGAAATCTCTTTTCGCGAATAGAAAATAAATGGCTTTCTAAAATTGTGGCAGAGACTATAGATACTATACCAGCACTTGCACAAGTAGAAATATAAATTGGTCGAAAGCTGCCTGTCAAAAGTGCGGAAATTAACGATGATGGGATGTATAAGAATACAATTGTTTTCGATCCATATTTTCTTTCCATTCTTGACGCAATCAATAGAAGGGTCATCAAGTTCAGGATAAGTTGCGCAAAATTACTGGAAAGAGTTATACAAGTAATGAATCTCCAATACTCATCATCATAGATGATTTTGGCAGGATTAAGAATTCCAAACTTTGATAATGTTTGAGGTGAGGGTCCTATCCATGGATTAACTAATAATCCAATTTTCGAAAACCAGATATTATGCGGAACCACAAAATCATAAATTGCAGCAGAAAAATAGTGCAAATTGTAAATTACAGCCAATGCGAAAGATGCTTTCACATTGTATATTCGGTGTTTCATATCTGTATCGCCTACATGACTGTACAATTCATGCTTATTAGGGTAAGCATATCGAAACTGATTTTCAGAGTAATATGGATCTTTTGGTTTTACTTGACGAGAACGTTTTGAAGATTTGCGTTTGAAAAAAAATGATGATGGTGACTCTTTTTCACTTCCATAACTAGATGATGATGAGGAAGACATACTTCTATTTTGATTTCCTGGTACAACGAATTTATTCCACCAAGACGATGGTGATTTCTGAGAGATTAATTTATTTGGAAGAAGTGATGATCTTTCATCAACTAAATCGCTATGACTATGAGAGACTCGATATATGCTTTGTTTTGGTGAAGGATGATTAGACGTTGGGTAAAGTTTGAACGGATCATCGTCTTCGGCTCCTAAACTTTGTTTCCACAAGTCTATGCTCGCACTGCTATTGCTTTCAAGGTGATCGATTTGCTGCAGAGTTTTGGATGTTAGCAAACCACCTGCAGAACTGTTTGAATGATCGGATTTGGAATCACTTCTACGATTTTTCATTCTTTGCGAAATATTTTCTTGGTTTCTTTCCGAGTTTGCCATCTTATTTTTGTTCATGAAAGTGATTTTTATAGAAGATTATCAAATTGAAAATAAAAAATTCTTCATATCAAGAGGAAATGTCTATGAAAGCGATGAGCTCAATTTTTCCCCAGGACAGCAGACAAACAACGAAATAAAAAATGAAACGGGATTTTATTGAATTAATGTGTGAGCAAAACAGTTAAATTCACAAAAAAACGGTAAGTCTTGAGTTAGATTATTGTGTCTATTTATATTTTTTATTTGTGTTAAATGATTTATGCTACGGTAGTACCGATATACTTAAAAAAGGTATTTGATGGAAGACTTAGAAAACCTATTCTATATTTATATACGTGTAAGGATAACTTAGTTAAAAAAAGATGCATATTTATTATGCACTTAAAAATAATCCAAGCAACAACCTTTTTGTGAATATTTTCATTCGATGACATCACTCAAATCTAGAAATCACTTTCGGTACTTTAGAAGAGATCCAAACAGCTTGAAAGTATCTTTATGAGGTCAATGCACGTAAGTACCGATATTGATCTTTTAAATTTTATACTCCATGTATGCCTTCCACGTAATTATTTTTTTTTTTCAAGTGAATTTTTGCTTCAAGCATAGTGTCACTTTTGCAAATAGAACAAAAGTAGATCGGAGTGATCAACATTTCAGTACATTGTGAACAATGTTATCTTCCCTAGTTGCATCCGTTATAGCGAAAGTCTCTACCTATACTCCTCCCGGAGTAGTTCTCGGACTATCTTCTTGCTTGATTGCTGACCGCAAGTATTTTTCGGCATGGAAACACGAGTTCATTGGTACATTTCTGATGATTGGATTGACCTTTAGTCCTGGAAAATGGATAGGAGAATCTTCTCAAGGAGTTGCTTGGGCAGCACATGCAATGGGTGTTGTCTTAGCTGATTACATTGGAGGAGGACCACATGTAAATCCTGCTGTTAGTATAAGCATGTTTTCTTTGGGAAAGTGTGACTACACTGAAATGTATGTAAGGATCTGTGGAAGTATGGCTGCAGGAATGTTAGCATTCCCTGGATTCTTGTATTTGTCTTCTACGTTGGGTTTGACAGCTTTGGGAGGACCAGAATATCATCCCGAGGAGGCGGAAGATGGAAGTGAGGGTTTCTACAATGAATTTGTTGCAACATTTCTGCTTCTTGTAGCCATTTATGTCCTAAACTTCGAAGTAAACTTCGGGAAATTTCATTACTGGATCAAACAGCCTTTGACTGCAATTGTCATTCGTTACTTAATTGAAGTATTTCCCACCACAGGGCCTTCCTTGAACCCAATGCTTGGAACAGCATGGGCAGTTTTCAATGATGAGCAGACAGGAGTACGAGTTGGTTTTCCTGAAAATCCCGAACATTATATTGCGTACTGGGCTGGACCTATTCTAGGGGGTCTTTTTGCATCATTTTTGTATGTTATATACGCTGGTGGAACCTTCTTTGGTCATTCTCTTCCATTTGGTCCAATCAAGGAAGCTCAAGAATCACCTGCTTCCAAGTCTTCCAAAAAGTCTAAAAAAACAAAATAAGCATTTAACGAATCATTTCTATACTTTATTGCAACTAATCTTTAAAAATTTAACAAATCTGAGTGACCCAATTGTCGAAAGCAACTTTAGTTTTTTTCGCATTCTACAAATTTCGTTCGAATACAATATTTGAGTAAGTAATATATTTTTATTGTGGAGCACATTAGCACTTGTTAAGGGTTTATTGATTTACATAAATGAAAATATTTAACATGTCGATATTAATATTTGGACGGACGTTGTCCATATATGCATTTTTCATTGGGAGTGGATTATTTGCCTTTCACAAAACAGATGAAATTTCACCTGCTAAAGGCTCAATTTGTCTTGGGGATGATTTATCACGTAATTTTATTGAGCTCATGAAGATATTTATTTGTACAGTATGTTGGGACTAGTTTTGTCTAGGTTTCTTGTTACCGCAAGAATTTAATTGTTCAGGATTTACCACGGCATGCACGTCGACGACGTTCACAGGAGACACACTTTTATGCCTATCTACTGCCCTATTTCCTTCTATGTTGTCAATCTCGTTATGGTGTTGATAATATCCTCCATCGTAGTACATCTCTCGAAGTCGCAAAAAACATTCTTGAATTTCTGGGTTCTTGTAACTGATTTTTGCCACAGTCTCGACGTTTTCGAGAAATTCTGATTTTGATTCAGACAAGACTTGAGATTTATCACACGCATCCATTGCAATGAGAATGGATGCCAATGCAATGGAAGAGGATCTGTGCGTTACAAAGTAGTAATCACAAACACTCAGTTCAGTTAAGAATCGAGAAAGTTCAATTACTGAATGAGTAATGGAGGGGGTAACTAGTCTTGGTGGAAGCAGCTGCAACAGGTATCTTACTTGCGTTAATGGAGTTGGAGGGTGAACACGCCAGGAAAGTGAACTGCGTAGAAGAGAATTGATAAAAACGATGTTAGAGAGACAGGCTTTATATTTTTCCAAGATACACGTCAACACAAAAAAAGCGTATGAAAATTGGACGTTTCTCTATCAATTTTTTTGTTTAGATCATATAGATTCTAAAACGAAAAACAATTAGAAGTGGAACGGTATGAAGTACGTAAATAATAATTTGGTCAAAACATTCGAAAAAACGACGCCTGTCCGTCTAAGTCGAAACGATTTAAATACAAGAAACTTCTCTCCAAACTTCAATAATATCGTATAAACCTCAATTCAAATGATCCGATTAGAGCATACATAGAAGAAGAACATTCTAAACCTAATTTTCAAACAGGAGTGAAAAATGCGCTGGTACAAGTGTTACTTACTTGAGAATTAAATCCTCCATGGCCGAAACATGTTCCACGGTAAAGTAGCCTCTGCTGAGTTCAATCAAAGATGACATTCTTAGTTTGCCAGGTTCATGGATTTTTATTGCAAGATAGAGAGTTGTCATAGCTGCTAGTTGAAAAAACTTTTTATTCACTCTACGAGTGGCAAGAAATCGATCGAGATAGGAAAGCGATATGGTTACTACCTCTCTGTTGAAATCATAGTGATCTACAACTTGATAGGACCATTCACATATCTTTTCTCGCCATATTTCATTGACAGAGGAATGAGAAGACGATGAAGATGTCGAAGCACAACAATTCGAGAGATCTGTATCAAAGAATTTTACATTCCCTGATGCATCCTCTGGAAGACCTGATGGTGGGTTGTTCAAGTAGTCTTTACAAAGGTAATCTGTTTCCTCTTGTCTATGCATGACCGCAAATTTCTCTCTGATTTCGTTCATCGCCGATTCGTAGTTATTCCAATCATTTCCGGTGTGAACGTCCATGGTTATACACTGTAGTAATTCTTTGTGCTAACAGGAAACGATGACTTTGCATTAGGCTTTTCAGCCGAGATTTTATTTGAATCTTCTCGGTTTTTATGAGATTTTGCCGCGATCTGTACATTTGAATTTATCTGTAAATCCAATTAAAATAGCACGTAGGTTTTTAAGCATCAATATAACGAAAACAAGGAAAACACGTTTCTTACATTTAGAGAGCTTTGTACTAAATATATAATGGACTAACACCAAAGTAATCAAAAGCGAATCCAAATGCGTCCTATTTAAGTGTACAGAGCTCCTCTTTAATCTGTATTGACCCGAAGTCATTTAGGTAGGATAAATTAATTTTATGATATATATTTCTTCATATAAAATGGTTTGTAGGTCCCTACGATATGTTTCAAATCAATTTTTCTAAGTATAGTGTGGATGGTATTCCCAAATATTAAAACACAGAACGAACTTAAGCATTTTCTAAACAAAAAATAGTGTACGTATTTTTAGTAGACAACTTCCGCTAAATAAGCATGACGTGTGTCTTGTGGATGGAAAAGAAAGTTTTGGTCCTTGCGTCCTGCTACGTTAAGTTATCAGGTAATAGATTATCTTCCAGTCAAACTTCCGAAATTTGACCTCAGTATACCAATACGTGTGTTCACAATCGAACTTATCAGTGATGCCCACAAAAATGAATATTTATATAATTCTTCAATGATGTATATGTAATTCATTTAAGATCACTATTGCTGCATTTTAAGCTTTCAATTTCAGAAAACTTCAAATAGCTATTTAATTAAATAGTTCGCAATATGATGATGTATGAAATCTACTAGTACATCTCATACGAACAGCTGTATTTGATTTAAAAACAGACGACACGGATTTTCTTAGCAGTGCTACATAAATTTTCTGACGCGAAATGGAGGAGCACGATATATTGCATGTGAAACGTGAATCAGTGCAAAAAGGGACCATGGCAAAGGATTGTTTGGCATGCTATCGTAGAATGACGAAAACTGACGATGATATGGCACTACGGTAAACAACAACAAAATCTTTTGAATTGATGCGTACCAAAACAAATTCGAATACGTACGTATCATATGCAAGATCATATGTTAGTGTCAATCTGTGTTGTATA